>Ga0190359_1000192_pt1 | contig 40825 bp, 39 predicted proteins | sample 48721823_MG_FD_161269 | JGI IMG/M metagenome (GOLD analysis project Ga0190359, IMG submission 161269) | Hydrothermal vent microbial mat bacterial communities from Southern Trench, Guaymas Basin, Mexico - 4872-18-2-3_MG | ecosystem: Environmental > Aquatic > Marine > Hydrothermal vents >...
CTTTTTTGTAGATTTTTTGTTGACCGGACGTGTTTTTGGTGTGTATTATTAATGACGAAGTCGCTTAGAGGATGGGAATTTGATGAATTGGAGGAAAAATCAACAGCAACAGAAAAACGAAATTCTTCTATGATGATGTGATGCAAGTATTTTTTAATAGGCCTCTTTTCTTTTTCTTTATATTTCTTAAGCCTTCGGTCTTATGAACCATTCTTCTATCCGTGCCCTTAACCAAAGTGGTAAGTCTGCACACACTGTAATATCAGGTCTCGGCTCCTTAACCTTATGCAGAACGCAACCTTTATCGGTCCGTTAAGAATTTGCTGAAGGCAGCCGATTTGAGTTCTATCATCATCTTTTATAGGGAATATACAGACGATTCTCTTTTAACATCCGATAGATAATTGTCAACATACGTCTTGCTGTAGCTACTTTTGCCGTGTTTGAACCTTTCCTCTTTTTCTGTCTATGATAAAAAGATTTAATATCAAAATCAGCTTTTATTCCAGGGTAAACAGCCTCAACCGCAGCCCAGCGCAACCAGCGATTGCCTTCCTTGACGATCTTTCCATGATAGCTCCTCTCTCCAGAACTGTGGACAGATGGAATAACACCGGCATAAGATAGAAATTTGGAAACTTTAGAGAATCTATCAATGTCTGCTATTTCAACCGCTACCAATACAGATAAAAATATTCCATAACCGGGAACACTTCGGATAAGCCTTGCCTCCGGAATCTCTTGATATAGCTTCTCCACTAACCCGTTTGTCTCTTCCTTCCTCTTCTCTAAATGAGTGAAAGTCTTTAAAAGTGCAGAAAGCAGCTCCTTATCTTTATCAGGCAAATCCAATGTCTTAAGAAACTTTACGCCATCTCTGCTAAAAATATTTTTCTTTTCAGATATCTTCTCCCTGACTTCCTCTTGTTGCTGGGCTAAAAGCGCCCTGATCTTGTTCTTTGTCCTTGTTATACTGCCAACATAAAACGCCCGCTGACGTAAAACCCGTTGATATCCGCGATTCTCGCAACTTCGTTTATAGACCTCAGGAATTAAGTCCGTACGCAGCAGATGAGCCAGCATGAAAGAATCCCTCTTATCTGTCTTTATCTTTGCCTTGGCTATAGATCTAACCTCTTTTGGATGGGCTATCGTAACATCAATGCCTAATTCATCCAGAACATCCACCATAGTATAGCTCGAACGGCCCGCTTCAATAACGGCTTTAATCTCTCTCTTTCCATCAAGAAACTTCTCCAACTCTGAGTAATAGTTAGCCACCCTGCCGGACTTTAGCTTTTTTCCCTTCTCGTCCATCAAAGTGATGTGGGAATATTGCTTATGATGGTCAATTCCCATATAATCCATGTGTGCACCTCCATAATTTAAATTATTTGACGCTGCGGGTAGTCTATCATACTTTCGACTCCCGCAGGAGGTGCATCACATCATCATGTTATCTTATCTTTATACTGCCTCATCAAGAAAAGGTAAAAGCTTATTAACGTTTTCTTCACTGTCAACTATTTCTATAATCACGGGCGAATCTTCAGAAAGACGGAGTATTTTAAAAATCAATTGAAGATCCAGACAGCGCACTGAAGATAAACAAAAAGGGAAACAATATCTACGATACTGGTTATAAAAGGCCCTGACATTAATGCAGGATCTAGTTTCATTTTTTTGAATATAAAAGGTAAAATCGCGCCTAACGTTGTCGCTACAATTACTGTCGCTATCATTGCTATTCCGACCGTCAGCGCCAGAAGCGGGTCTTTGTTCATGAAAATTGCCCGTACCGCTCCAAGAATTCCCATAGCTCCGCCGACTATTACGCCTGTAAAAAATTCTTTCTGAAATATCTTGAACACGTCTTTTATTTTTACTTCTCCTGTGGCCAGCCCTCTTATTACTATAGTTGAAGACTGTGTGCCCGCATTTCCTCCTGAATCACAAAGCAGCGGAATAAAAAACGCAAGGGCCACTACAGCCTGTAGCTGGGCTTCATATTTCTGCATGACAGTGCCGGACACAAATCCCATAACAACAAGAATTAAGAGCCATAATATCCTGTGTTTTGCTACATGCGCGGGGCTTGAGCCTGCATAATCAAAAAGATCTCCGGCTGCCCCATGTCTTAGAAAGTCCTCGGTATGTTCTTCCTTAATGACATCAATTACATCGTCTACTGTAACAATTCCGAGCATATGGTTTTCGTTATCCACAACAGGTATCGCGAGAAAATCATAATTCGCTATTTTCCTGGCTACATGTTCCCGGTCATCATTTACATTGCTTGTAATAACCTCCGTATGCATTATTTCGCTGACTATTTTATCGGGTGGGGAAACAAGGATGTCTTTTAAAGACAAGAAACCTAACAGCTTTTTGTCATTATTCAGAACATATACATAATAGATCGTTTCCCTGTTAAAAGCCTGGTCTCGCACCAGTAATAGTGCTTTTTCCGCTGTTACATCTGCCGGAACTGACGCGTATTCCGTGGTAAGAACGGCACCGGCCGTGTCTTCCGCATATCCGATAAACTTTTTAATATCCTTTCGGTCTGCCGACGGAATTACGGACAGAAGTTTTGACGCCAGTTTTTTGGGAATATTTTTTACAAGGTCTATCTGTTCATCGGTAGGAAGTTTCTCCAGTATACCTTTTTGAAGTAGATAAGGCAGGTCAGTAAAGATATCGCGCTGCTCATTAACCGGAAACTCTTCTAACAACTTGCTGCCTTTTTCCTGGCCCAGTGCGATAATGATTTCCGCTATCTCCTCCGGTTCAAGACCTTCCGCAAGGACATAACTATCCCGCGGCAGCATATCTTTGAAAAGCTCTCTCAGCTTTTCGGTTTTATCGGGAAGTTTTAAGACCTCTTTAATTTCCGGAGAAATAATTGAATATTTTTTCATAGTGCGCCTCCTCGGTTATTTAACCTCTGAGAAACGCACTGGAGATGTTATAAGTGAAAACCCAGACTGATGCGCATCTCAGAAGCAATATAAACTTGTTTGATTAAATTTCTAGTACATCGACTTCCAGGGCCATCGTCCATGGATATTTACCTCCGAATTTATTCACTTAAAACCTGAACTGAAGCCATTATACTTTTTTATTGCTTCTGAATCAACCTCTTGATTTGCACCACAAAAAATCTAGACAATTCCCCTCTGAATCAAAAGTTTTATTGATAAAAGATCCGTTTTTTTATAATTAATGATAGACGGGCAATGGGGATTGCCCTTAACCGCCTTAACAAAGGTTGATAACTCCTGGAGAAAGAAAGGAGAAGTATGTCATGTTGAGGTTAATTTATATTGGAGCAGGAAGCGCAATCGGAGGTGTTTTACGTTACGTTGTTACTGGCGCTACGCACAGGGTTTTTAGTGGGGAATTCCCCTCTGGCACAATGGTTATAAATCTTTCAGGATCGTTAATCATCGGTTTTTTATGGGGCATGTTCGAAGCGGCCGCTGTTTCCCGTGATGTTAGGATGTTTTTTCTTATAGGTGTCTTGGGCTCATTTACCACATTCTCAACATTTTCACTGGAAAATATGAATCTTTTTCTCAACAGAGAATACGGCTATTTCTTAATGAATATTTTTGTAACTGTTATTTTGGGAATAGCTGTTGTTTTTATTGGATTTTCATTAAGCAGACAGATGCTTGCTTAATCAGCAGGAGGAAATATTATGCAAATACCGGAACAAGGAACACTGTTAAGAATTTTTATAGGCGAGTCAGACCGCTATGACGGAAAGCCTCTATATGAGCAAATCATGATGAAAGCAAGAGAGATGCATCTGGCGGGAGCAACGGCGATAAAGGGAATCATGGGCTTCGGAGCAGACAGTCATATGCATAAAGATATGATTTTCGTTTTTCTGTTGGCGATGGTTTTCGGTTAATTTCATCAAATTCCCATCCTCAAAGCAACCTCACTATTAATAATACACACAAAAAACACGTCCAGTCAATAAGAAACCCCCAGAAAAGAGAGAACATCAGGAAATCAACGCAATGGAGGCTTATAAAGAATAGAGATCTCCCTTTGCCCCTGAACAAAGGGATTAGAATATCATATATATTCTAAGATTTCGATCTCATCCTGTTTCCCGATGACGGCCATGGATTGGGCCGGGGATCGTACTGGATGAGGCGGCGGTGGGATTATTTTGTCAAGCACCTGCTGGGAGCAGAACCACCGAAGGAGTACGAGTTTAAAACGGATTCCTCTTCCCGAGGACGAAATTAAGAACAGGATCGAGCTTTTTTAAATACTCTGAAATCCTTGGCTCTATGAGAATGTCGGGCATGAGGGAGTCGGGATCATCATCGATGACGCGGAAATATTTCACAGAATAGGTCACCGGAAGACCGGACTGAGGCAGACGAAACATTTGAACTTCGCCGTAATGGTTGGGCTTCCCACCAGTCGGTTCTCCTAAAAAGATGGCGGGCGTTTGTTTCTTGAGGTCTATGGCATTCAAAATGGCAGAGGAAAATGTCCGGCGTCCGATCAAAACATACAGGCTCCCTTTTTTGAGGAACTTGGGCCTCTTTTTGAGCTCTTCGAGGAAAGGAGCAAAGATCCCGGAATTACCGCCCCCATTGTGACGAAGGTCGATGACAATCCTCCTGACCTTCTCAGCGTCTGCTGTATCAAAAAGTGTTTTGACAAAATCGCTGAAGGGCTCCCCTTTTATGTTTTTGCATGAATTGTATTTGAAGAAAAGTGTCTGTGAATCGGGAAGGATTTCATACCAGTAGAACAGCCGGCGGTTTTTGAGATACAATGGTGCATCGCTCTCGTCTGAAGTATCGACAAGCCATTCGGGCTTGGATGAGAAAGAGAGAGGCTTCATATCCAGAGTGACTGTCGTGCCTGATGTTGTGAGTACAGTCAGGGTAGCCGTATTCTGTGAAGGGATGAGTTTCATGCCATGGAGGATCAAGGTGTCGGTCAGCAAATTCGGAATCATGTTCTTCACCTGAGCTTCGTTCTCATGGGGAATGATTGTAGCAAGGGAATCAATGATGTCCTCGATGGGCTTTCCTCCAATGGCCGTGATCTTTCCATAGAGGATACCCTTGTATTCAGCGGTCGTATTCAGTATCGCAATTCCATCCTTAAACCAATACAGCATAAGCGGAAGCGCTTGTTGCGGCCTGTAGCCGAGTGTGGTGTGCGAATCGCCCACAGAGGCTATGATTCTCATCAGACCGACCAAAATTTCGTCCAGGGCCATAGATGGAAGTTGTGTCTTGAGTTCTTTGATTTGAGTTTGGAATTCGGTTTCAGAGATATTGTGAAAAAGGTTCTTGTGTTTCTTGGGAAGTTCGGTGACCAGAAAATCCAGATCTTGTGCCCACTGTGCTAGCGTTACTTCGTCTGCGGTCGAGGCTTTCTTCTTGGAAGATTCCGGAAATCCGTGGACAAGAAAAGCTATGAAGACGGAAGCGGCAATAAAAAAAGGCAAGCGAAAACGATGAGACATGAAGACCTCCTTTTTTGTAAATTATACGAAAAACTCATGAATATGTTTCATAATACGTCTTCCTTACCCCAATATTCAAACGTTCGATTCACTGCGATATGAGTGAACAAGGTCTGTGTGTCAGAAAGGCCATAGCTATCATCATTCATATCAAAGATAAGAATTTCGTTTTTCTGTTGGGTGTCAAGAGGCGTGTAGTATTACGAGGTGAATCGGCGCATACTTTTGCGAGTTTGGCATGCTGAGAAGGCACTAAATTCAAGGTCATTTCTTTTAAGTTCCCTTTTTGTTTTTGGTTTGGAATAATTTATTAAAGTTTTTCAAACGATAGCTTTGGCCATCGATATTGAAGATATGGGCTTTATGGAAGAGCCGGTCCAGGATATCGGTAATACTCATTATCAATATGTCTACTTTTGTGTTCCCAATGTCTATTTTAAAAGTTACGTAACAGTCTTGAAACAGAATCTGGGGTTTCTAAAGAAGACAACTCAGAAGCAGCATATTCTAATTTATTCTTAGGAGTAGCTGAATTTACTCCACCTGCAAGGGCTAAACTTAGTCCCCCAGCAAGCATTCCTTTCAAAAAAGTCCTTCTTTTCATAGCGCTGTTTAGGTCCATAGGATATGACCCCCGTTTTTAGTACCACTTAAGAGGCTAATTTTCGCTAACATTTCAGAGGGATAATTTGCCCTTCTCTTTTAAATATTTTATCGGCGACTTGTTTCCAAGCGTCGAATGTCTGCGAACAAAATTATAATACCGTATCCTCTTATCTACAACCTTTTTCAATTCTGTAATATCATCCAGTTCCCAGAAAATCAAACGGTTCTCAACTTTGAACCTGCCATTGAAAGATTCCATATGAACATTTCCCTTGGCTCCATCCTCAGAATAAGAAATAAGGGCTTTACAGTTCACGACAACTTCACGAAGCCATCTGTAACTTCTATAGACTCCATCTTGATCATGGTGAATGATTATATCTTCGATTCGCCGGCCTTACTTTCCTGAGCACAGATAAATGCCAGTGCCTATGCACCTTATGGTTGACAGCAAAACCCTGGTCTTCAAGCTCAGAAGTCGTCCGTCTGTAGCCGTATTCAGGATGAAGCCTTGCCTATCTCAACCTCCTTATGACCGATTAGTTGTTCAAGTTCCCGGATTTTCCTCTCATATTCATGAATGGTTGTTTTCTGTCCGAATATCCCGGGACCTTTCTTTTCAAACTTTTTCTTCCATTTGTGAATCGTAATCGGATGGACACCATAGCCCCGAGCAATCTGGGCGATCGCTTTTGAACTCTTGATGACTTCCATGACGACTTGAAACTTAAATTTTGGGGTATACCGTTTCCCATATTTGCCAGACATCATCAGCCTCCTCAAAAGGGCTTCTCTTTCGCTCTGATAATGCCTATTATAGCACGAAAATCTTAGCACTACAGGTGGTTCGAATTTTGGGGTGCAGTTCGTGACTCATTCAACGATAAACACTTATTTGCGTGTTCTAAAGCGTATGTTCAATATAGCCATGACGTGGGGCTACGCTCAATCAAACCCTGTAAGGAAAGTAAGGATGTATTCAGAGGCTGAAGCAAGAAGAGACCGTGTATTGAATCATGATGATGAAGTGCGGTTATTAAAATCGGCAAACAAGAAGTTAAGACAGATCATAATTTTTGCTCTTAATACAGGGATGAGAAGAGGAGAAATATTGAATCTGAAATGGGAAGATATTGATCTAGAGGGAAGAACCATTCTTATCAAGAAGAGCAAATCCGGGAAACCCCGGAAAGTTCCTATCAATTCCAGGTTATTTGAAAAGCTTATCAAATGGAAAGAAGAAAACAATAACTCTCATTTTCTATTTACTAGTTCAAAAACTGGAAAACCATTTAAGACTGTTAGAAAAAGCTGGGACTCAGCCTGTAAAGCAGCAAACATCAAGAACCTTAGATTCCATGACCTGAGAAGAACCTTTGGATCCCGGCTTGCCTTGGCCGGTGTTGACCTCAACCGGATTAAAGAACTGCTTGGTCATGCCAGTGTTAAAACCACAGAGATTTACCTTCATGCGGACAGCAAAGATATTCATAATGCTGTTGAAGCCTTTCTTTCAAGGCGGCGACACGGGTTCAAATCCCGTCGGGAGCGTTTTTTTCTATCTTTTTTTCATGAGGTCCCATTCGTTTCTTAGCTATAAGAATGTTTTGACCGGAAGAGGATACCCATTTAAAATCAGGAATGGAATATATTCCTGTTAACAAACCTGGATTGTATCATCATCTGCCTGAACGCCTTTAATACGGAGCCTGAGAATCTACTACGCTGGATAGTGTATCGTCAAAGCAAAAAAAAAGAACTAAAAAAGACTTCAATACGTATTAATAAGAGAGGCATTTGTTTGTATGGAGACAGGAATCCCTGAAACATTTCTGGCTTTGAGTGTGGATTTTGGTCGGAGACGGCTTTTAAAAAAAATGTGAAAACACATAAAGGAGCAACCGCTTATGAAGAAAGTCATTATAACCATTCTGGTTTTCATCATTGTTATGGGTCTCGTTTTTCTGGCTTTAAAGAGCTGCCGGAAGAAGAGCGATATTCAGACGGAAAACACAGCCAAAGTGGAGAAAGGGAATATTTCCAGGACCGTGGTCGCCACCGGTAAAATTGAAGCTCTTTTTAAGGCCGAGGTCAAATCAAAAATAGGAGGTATTGTAAAGCATTTTTATGTTGAGGAAGGGGATCATGTCAGTGTGGGTCAGAAGCTCGTTGACATAGTGCCGCAGGCCACCCCTGTGGAACTGGTGCAGGCAAGAACAGAAGTTAAAGCAGCAGCCTTTGATAAAGAGGCATCCGAGAAAAGATACCTTAGAAGCAAAGAACTTTTTGAAAGCGAACTCATTTCGGCAGAGGAATATGACCAGACCAAAGCAGCTTACAGAACAGCTCAGGCGCGTTTTTATGCTTCCATGGCCCAACTTCGGGTGTTAGAGCAGGGAGCGGATTTGTCCGAACTTATTGAGGGAATTGAACTGAATGATGAAGATAAAAAGCAAATAGAAACAGAGGCAAGAGAGGCCATCAACAGCATGACATTAAAAGCTCCTATTTCCGGAATTGTGCTTTCCCGGGATACTGACAAAGGGGGAGCTGTCATTCCGGTATCTTCGGCTTATGGAGGGACGGTTATAATGACGCTTGCTGATGTTTCAGAGAAACAGTTCCGCGGAGATGTGGATGAGGCAGATATCGCAAAAGTCTGCCTTGGCCTTCCGGCCAGAATCTTTGTGGAGGCTTATTCTGATGAGCATTTTGGCGCCCAATTGATCCAAATAAGCCCCCAGGGAAGGGAGCAGGAAGAAATTATAAATTTTGAGATAAGAGCCACTGTTGATGACCCTGAGGACAGATTGAGAGTGGGTATGTCAGCGGATGCAGAGATCATTCTTGAAGAGCATAAGGACATTCTTCTGATTCCTGAAGGAGCTGTCATATATGAAGAGGGCAAGACTTTTGTGAATGTGGAGGATAGTACTGTTGAGGAGGGACTGCGTAAGGTAGAGATTGAGAGAGGCATCTCGGATGGCCTTTTTACAGAGGTCCTCTCAGGTCTCAAAGAGGGACAGGTCGTTATTCTTCCGAGATAGTCGTTAATGAGAATCTGCTGGGATTTCCCTTTAAAAAGAGAAGGAAATGCTTTTAAATGAAGTGATAAGACAGGCTGTCACAGACCTGAAGGCTCACCGTCTTCGAAGTACGCTCACCCTTTTCGGAATTATCTGGGGAATCATGGCTATTATGATTCTCCTTGGATGGGGATTTGGATTTCGCGATCTAATGTGGGAGGGGATGAGTAAGATAGGAGAAGATCTGGTGGTTTTTTTGCCCGGCCATACTTCCATTGGAGTGGGGGGATACAAAACGGGAAGGCCGATCATACCTGAGATGAAAGATATTGAAGCTATCCGGATCCAATGCCCTTCAGTCCAGGAAATAAATCCGCAGGTGATGAGGTGGTATTATGTAAAGGTTGAAAATGAGTCCAGGCAGTACAATATACGCGGAGTGATACCTGCGGCCAAGGAGATGAACAACTGGGAAGTGGCCAAGGGGCGCTTTATTTCTGAATATGATATAAAAAACCGAAGGCGGTTTGCTTTTATCGGGAATAATGTCAGGAAACAGCTCTTTGGAGAGGATTCCAATCCGGTTGGCAGCAAGATGAAGATCCGGGGAGTGACTTTTCATGTGGTGGGTCTGGCAGTGGAAAAGGAACTGCAGGCTTCCACAATAAACAGCCGTCATGATGACCAGATCCTCATCCCTCTCAGCACGGCCCAGCAGCTGTGGGGAGATGGGAAAAGCCTGGATCTTATTTTTGTAACTCCAAAAGAAAACATCAAATCCGGGCAGGTTGTCTCTGAAATCCGCAGCCTTCTCGCAGAACGCCACAACTTTGATCCAGAGGATAGTGAAGCGTTGATGATTTTTGAATTTGCTTTTTTTGAAAAGATGTTCAACATTTTAGCCCTTGGGCTGAATATCCTCCTTGGTTTGATCGGTGTTGTGACTCTTTTTGTAGGAGGAGTCGGGGTGATGAACATCATGCTGGTATCAGTGCAGGAGCGGATCCATGAAATCGGAATCCGCAAAGCCGTGGGAGCTAGAAAAAGGGATATAAGGCTTCATTTTCTGGCGGAAGCCCTGTTTATCACCATGCTCGGGGGCCTCATTGGTTTTCTTCTTGGCTCCGCTCTGTTGGGTGCGATAAATCTCTTGCCTCTGCCCCCATCTATTCCTCTTCCTCAGAATTCCATTGAACTGTCGTTAATCGTTGTCTTTGTGATGATTTTAACCGGTATTCTGTCCGGTTATATCCCGGCAAGAAATGCGGCTGAGATGGAACCGGCAAAAGCGCTTCAGTATGAACGTGGAGAGACTGTTTCAGGCAAGAAAGAACCAAAACCGCTCTGGACTTCCCGTACTCTGACGGGAGAGCTGATCGGCCAAGCCGTATTGGAAATCCGGACCAGCAAGTCCCGGAGTTTCCTTACCATGTTCGGCATATTCTGGGGGATTGCTGCTATTATCATCCTGACAGGATTCGGAACAGGATTTCAGAATTTTTTCGAGCGTGAATTCGGCAAAATGGGTGAAAAGACCATATATATCAGTGGAGGCCGGGTGAAGAGTGAGAGAGGCTCTTTCAGACAAGCCCGGAGAGTAAGATTGACAGAGAAGGATGTCAGGGCCCTTAACTCCTTTCCTTATGAAATAGAAAGGGCTCTGCCGGAATATGACTGCGGAAACCTTGTGGTCAAGTACAGGAATGAAAGCAGGGCGGTGCACACCCTTGGAGTGGTTCCGGATACATTAACGATGAGAAACTATATAGTCAGCAGGGGGAGATTTATCAATCAAGGAGATATAGAACGCAGAGAGAGAGTGTGTTTCCTGGGAGCCACCATTCAAGAAAGGCTTTTTGGAAGCCGGACCAAAGATATATCTGGGGAATATGTCAGTGTGAGCGGGATTCGGTACCGGGTCATCGGAACCGCTGAAACAAAAGGATACCAATTATCTATCAATAACTCTTTGGATGATGAAAAAATACTCATCCCGTTCACTACTGCTTTGAAGGACTTCAGCGGTAATAAGTACCTGTCGCGCGTTCTGGTCTCTCCTGTCGATAAGAATCGCTTTGATGAAACAGAGCGGGAGATCAGAAAAAGTCTTTCCAGGCTCCACCGGTTTGATGCTGGCGATGAGGATGCTCTCTATATATGGAGCCAGTTGGAAGGCATGGATTTTATAAATTATATTGTTCTGGGGCTTCAGATCTTTTTAGGGGGAGTGGGAGTAATCACACTGATGATAGGGGGAGTAGGAGTGATGAATATCATGTTTTTTGTCGTGACCCAGCGCACAAGAGAAATCGGAATCCGCAGAGCGATAGGAGCCTTAAAAAAACATATATTCTTTCAGCTTTTTGTCGAGGCATTTGCTTTGATTTTTATCGGAGGTCTGATCGGATTAGGGATCGGACTGGGATTGAATGCTGGTTTGTCCGTTCTTGTGGAAGCCCTGAGAACCCAGAGTCCACAGCTTATGATGCTTTTTTCACCGGAGAATTCCCTGCTTACATCCGTGATCACTGCTTTTTTTATGGTGATTGCAGGTTTTGTAGCGGGTTTAACGCCTGCGCTGAGGGCCATGAAGCTGGATATTGTTGAATGTCTCCGCTATGAATAACTCAGGAACGTAAAAATCAGTTATTCTTTTTTTTGTGTTTTTTATAAAGCCGGTACAGTAAAACAGCAGGGGCTTCATAAAAAGCAAGGATGATAGGGGACAGGATGAGCCAGTACATATTAAAGTCCGGAATAAAAAGGATAATAAAACCCACGAAGCCGCCGATAGCAAAGACTATGGATCCCACTAACAGCAAAGTGATTGAGTATCTCTTCATAGCTGTTTGTTCCCCAAGGATTCAGAATCAACTGAAATGAAAGTCCTCTTCACTGCAGACTTTAATGGCCGCTTCAGCTGCTTTTTCATCATAGAGGATTCCTTTATTTCTTCTGATTTCATTCAAGGCATCCTCAAGACTCAATGCGGCTCTATATGGTCGGTGAGATGCCATGGCTTCTATAACATCGGCCACAGCCAGAATCCTCGCTTCGATGAGGATTTCTTCCCCGGAAAGGCCGTCAGGATACCCGCTTCCGTCCATTCGTTCGTGATGCTGCCTCACGATGTCAGAAACAGGCCATGGAAATTCGATGCTTTTAAGAATATCAGCTCCCACTTTAGGGTGGGTCTTGATCATGTTGTGCTCCACTTCTGAGATTTTGCCCGGTTTGCTCAGTATCTCCGCAGGAATATAGATTTTTCCTATGTCATGGAGTGTGCTTGCCATGCGTATTCCTTCTATTTTATCCTGTTCAAGCTTCATCTCTTTTGCTATTCTAACTGCCAGTGTTGTGACACGGCGTTGATGGCCGGCCGTATAGGGGTCTCGTGTTTCTATGGTGAAGGCCATAGCCTGAGCGACCCCTTCTATAACCTCTCTTTGATTTTCCAAGCTTTTTTTTATTTGTTTTTCCGCTTTCTTGCGCTGGGTGATGTCTGAGAAAGTGACCACAAGACCCGTTGTCTTGCCTCCTTCATCCTGGATAGGATTGACGTTTTGGTAAATGGGGACCTTGGCTCCTGATTTTGAGTGGAGCATGACTTCATGATGGATCCGGGTCCTTTTCCCTTCTAAAATCTTCTCAACAGGTATTATTAGGGAGATGTCTGTTTTTTCGCTGAATATGGGATAGATTTCCCTTAGGTTTTTATTAAAAGCATCATCAAGTTTCCAGCCGGTTATTTCTGCTCCCCGCTCATTCATAAAATTGACTTTTCCATTTTTATCCGTGGCAATGACTCCGTCTCCGATGTTTTTGAGGATCGTGGACAACCACTTTTCCCTTCTCTTAAGCTTTTTTTCCATAGAGAATTTATACAGAGCGATTTCAATCGTTGTCTGCAGATCGTGTTCTTCGAATGGTTTTAAGAGATAGCCGAAGGGTTCTGTTTTTTTAGCTTTTTGGATAGTGTTTTCATCTGAATAGGAAGTGAGGTAAACAACTGGTATATTGAGCTGTGTGTAGATAAAGCCAGCGGCTTCCACTCCATTCATTTTTCCCTTGAGCATAATATCCATAAGAACGATATGAGGAGATTCCTTTTGTGCTGTTTTAACAGCCTCTTCAGAAGAGGAGGCTACACTGATGGCTTTATAACCCAGACTCTGAAGCATATTGCAGATATCTCTGGCTACTATGATTTCATCTTCAACGACGAGGACTTTCGTTCGTTCTGCTGTTTTTAATTGATCTTGTGCCATTTTCTTTGATTATATTATAAGCATATATTCTAACATAAATAAGTCAATTTTTCTTTTAAGTATTATAGGCTTTAAAAGGCTTCCATGCATTGTCTCAGGTCTTGATCAGTATTCATCCCAGGGCTTGACTGCCAGGTCATTCAGTTCGATTTTTGAAATAGCGTCAATAAAACGTTCAGCGAACTCAAGGTTTGTAATTATGGGAATATTGAAATCGACAGATTTCCTCCTTATTATATAATCGTTTGTCAGTTCTTTTTCTTCAATGCTCTTGGGAATATTAATGATGAGATCGAGTTTTCTCTGCTCGATAAAGGATAGTATATTCGGTTCTTTTTTTTGAAGAGGCCAGTACAGTACTTTTGATTCAATACCGTTGTACTGAAGATAGTCAGCCGTGCCTCGTGTAGCGTACAGATTAAACCCCAGATCCATGAGCTTTTTTGCCTCTGGTAAAAACCGGGCTTTGCTTTCAAAAGGTCCTGTGGAGAGCAGAATGTTTCTTTTTGGATAGTCATATCCCACAGAAAGCAGAGCTTTTAAAAATGCCTCTTCAAAATTATCTCCAATACAAGCCACCTCTCCCGTTGATGCCATCTCAACGCTGAGCACAGGGTCAGCCCCTTTGATACGGGTGAATGAGAATTGAGGCGCTTTAACTCCCACATAATCCAGTTCAAAGCAGGATTTATCAATTGTCGGGAGGTCTAATCCCATTATGAGTTTTGTTGCCAGTTCAACAAAATTGAGTTTGAATATTTTTGAGACAAAAGGGAAGGACCTTGAGGCACGCAGGTTGCATTCTATGACTTTAACCATATTATCTTTGGCTATGAATTGGATATTGAACGGCCCGTTTATCTCCAGGGCTCTTACGATTTTTCTTGTGATTTTTTTCATCCTGCGTGTCGTTTCCAAATAGGTCCTCTGTGGAGGTAGAACCATGGTGGCATCCCCGGAATGCACTCCGGCATTTTCAACGTGTTCGCATATGGCATAAACAAAAAGCTCCCCTTTTTTTGCCACTCCGTCAAGCTCTATTTCTTTGGCATTTTCAATGAATTTGCTGATGATGACAGGGTATTCAGGGCTGACCTCAGATGCTCTCCGCAGGTAGCTCACTAATTCGCTGGCATTCAAAGCCACTGACATAGCGGCCCCGCTTAATACATAACTTGGCCTGATGAGGACGGGATATCCCACACTTTGAGCAAAACTTTTAGCTTCATCGATGTTGGTGAGTTCCTTCCATGCAGGCTGGTCTATGCCGAGCTTATCCAGGAGAGAGGAGAATTTATGGCGGTTTTCCGCATTATCTATGTTTTCGGGTGATGTGCCCAGAACATTGATTCCGTAGTGAGCGCACTTGGTGGCAATATTATTAGGGATCTGCCCCCCCATTGAAATGATGATTCCTTTGGGATTCTCTTTTTCATAGATATCTGCCACTGTTTCAAAACTCAGTTCATCAAAATAAAGACGGTGGCAGATGTCATAATCAGTGCTTACGGTTTCAGGATTGTAGTTGATCATTATGGTTTTGTATCCAAGGGACCTAAGGCTTATGACGGTATTCACACAGCACCAGTCGAATTCAACGGAAGAGCCGATTCTGTAAGAGCCTGAACCAAGAACAATGACATTATTTTTGTCTCTGAATTCGATGTCATCTTCCTTGCTGTTGTATGTAAGGTATAAGTAATTCGTCCGGGCAGGATACTCGGCAGCTAGGGTGTCGATCTGTTTGACAGACGGATAAAGAGAGAATTTTTTTCTTAACTCACGGACGTCCAGTTCTTCTTTTCCAAATATAAGTGCGATCTGCTTATCGGAGAAGCCGAGCATTTTGCTGTGGAGAAGAAGCTCTTTAGGAAGATGACGGAATGTAGAACCGGTAAGTTTTCGGTGCAGGTCAACAATATTTTTGATTTTATATAAAAACCAGGGATTTATTTGGGTGAGTCTCTGGATTTCTTTAATAGGAACCGTATGTATGGCTTCGGCTATAGCAAATATCCGCTTGTCTGTGGGGTTTTTAAGTTCTTTTTTCACATTTTCAAAATGCATATCATTACATACCAGGCCGTATACACCGACCTGCAGCATTCGTAGGGCTTTTTGCAGGGCTTCCTCAAAATTTCTTCCAATGGCCATCACTTCGCCCACACTTTTCATCTCGCTTCCGATTTTATTTGACGCGCGTTTGAATTTAGTCAGGTCCCATCTCGGTATTTTGACCACTACATAATCCAGGGCTGGTTCAAAGCATGCTTTTGTTGTTTTTGTGATGGAGTTGGGCAGGTCTATGAGGGAATATCCCAATGCAAGCTTGGCAGCGATGAATGCGAGAGGATACCCGGTCGCTTTGGAAGCCAGAGCACTGCTTCGGGATAACCGGGGATTGACTTCAATGATCCTGTATTCTCCCATATTTTTGTTAAGTGCGAATTGGATATTGCATTCACCGATAATATTTAGATTGCGTATGACCTGGATGGAAATATTTCTCAGTTTATGGTATTCGCGGTCATTAAGGGTTTGAGAAGGAGCAACCACAATACTCTCTCCGGTATGAATACCCATTGGGTCAAAATTTTCCATATTACATACGGTAATGCAGTTATCCTGATTGTCTCTCACTACCTCGTATTCGATCTCCTGCCATCCTTCAAGATATTCCTCAATCAAGATCTGGGGAGTGAAGCAAAAAGCTTTAAGCACTCTCCTCCTGAGGTCTTCTTCATTAAAGGAAAGGCTTGAGCCCAAGCCTCCAAGTGCATAGGCGATTCGTGCGATCACAGGGTAACCGATTTTTTTTGCTGCCTTAAGGGCCTGCTCCAAAGAGTTAACAGCTATGCTCCTTGGAATTTTTAATTTGATCTTGTTAAGACGTTTGGAAAAAAGTTTTCTGTCCTCACAATCCATCACGGATTTTATTGATGTGCCCAGGACTTTGAGCCTGTATTTTTCAAGAATTCCTTTTTTATAAAGCTCCACCCCACAGTTGAGTGCTGTCTGCCCTCCGAAACTAAGGAGGATTCCATCGGGCTTTTCTTTCTGTATTACTTTCTCAACAAAATAAGGAGTTACAGGGAGAAAATATATCTTATCTGCCAGATAGTCCGATGTTTGGATCGTGGCGATGTTCGGATTGATAAGGATGACAGTGATCTTTTCCTCTTTAAGGGCTTTGATGGCCTGGCTTCCGGAGTAATCGAATTCTCCGGCCTGCCCTATTTGCAGGGCGCCGCTCCCGAGCAGAAGGACTTTTTTCAAGGCTTCAATACCTCTAAGAATTCATTAAAAATAAATTCTGTATCCACTGGGCCGGGCGAATGTTCAGGATGGAATTGGACTGACATAAAAGGAAGTGTTCTGTGCTTGATTCCTTCATTCGTATTATCATTGATGTTTGTGAACCAGGGCAGCCAGTCAGGGGGAAGAGTCTTTGTATCAACAGAAAAGCCGTGATTCTGGGATGTGATATAGCAGCGTTTGGTCCCAGCTTGAAGGCAGGGCTGGTTTTGACTCCTGTGCCCGTATTTGAGTTTATAGGTGTTTGCTCCAGCAGCTAATGCCAGAATCTGGTTTCCCAAGCATATCCCGAAAACAGGGATTTCTTTTTCAATGCATTTCTTTACCCTTCCAATGACTTGTTTGACCATTTTCGGGTTGCCGGGGCCATTTGAAATGATAACTCCATCAAAAGAATGGGAAAAGAAGTCATAATCATAAGGAACCCTGAGAACACAGCAGTCTCTTTTTATAAAGCTTCGGAGGATACTGTTTTTGACACCGCAGTCAATGACGATCAGTTTGATGGTCCCCTTTTTATTGTATTCAACAGGTTCTCTTATGCTCACTTTCTCTACAACATTGTCTTTATTCGGGTCATAAAAGTCCACATCTCCGTTAAGGATGATCTTACCCAGCATGGTTCCTCTTTCTCTTAGAATTTTAGTCAAAGCTCTGGTGTCAATTCCTGTTAAGGCAGGTATGTTTTCTTCCATCAGCCAGGATGACAGGCTTTGGGCTGCCTCGAAGTGGTGGAATTCATTTGAATAGTCTGACACGATGAGACCTGAGGCATGAATTTTTTTGGATTCAAAGTATACAGATAAATTGTTTTTTCTTTTCTTTGAAGGCACTCCGTAATTTCCGATTAAGGGGTAAGTCAGGACAAGTATTTGACCTTTGTAGCTGGGGTCAGTCAAAGATTCATTATAACCCACCATGCCGGTGTTAAAAACGAGTTCACCTGATGTGGAAATGGGGCTGCCAAAAGAGATGCCACTAAACTCTGAGCTGTCTTCGAGTATGAGAGTACCGTGTTGCATTAAGTCACAAATGATTTTAGACATGTTTATATCATACGAAGCTGTCAAGGTCAAAAAAACACCCTTTTTCCCCTTGGTTCTATGAATAATAAAGGAACATTGACAAGATGGTAAGAAATAAGTATCGTGTAAATTAAAATGAATACAAATTTAAAACAGTTACAAATAATATTGAACTTGCCAGAAAAGAGAAACAGGCTTTGAGGAAAAAACTGAATATGGGCATCGGAAGTTTTTTCAGTGAGGTAGGGCTGAATCTTCTTGATAGGTTCAATGCATTTGTTGAAAATTCGGATGACCTTGCTGAGCAATTGAAAGTCACGGATAAATCCAATGGATCCCAAGGCGAGCCCGATCATATCAGGTCCGCCTCTTTTTGAATAATTGTTATTAAATTAAAATGATTATTGATAAATGAAGGATTTTGAAATAAGATAGGATTGGAGTATTTGTTATGAGAAGTGTTACAGACTGTCTGAACAATCTTAAATCAAAGGGATTTAAGCTGACCCTTCAGAGGCTTGCGATCATAGAGCATCTTGAAGGAAACCAAAAACACCCATCAGCTGCGGATCTGTACGCAGAGGTAAAGAAGAAGTACCCGATGATATCCTTTGCAACGGTCTATAATACTCTTAAGATATTAAATGAGGCTCAAGAGATAAAGCAGTTGACCATAGGATTTGATAAGGTCAATTTTGATCCTAACACAAAACCACATGACCATTTCTTTTGCAGGGAATGCGGGAGAATAATTGACATCTTTCCTGAAAAAAAGATGGAAATCAAGGAAATAGACGGTCACCTGATCAGTGAGTGTCAGGTCTGTTATTATGGAATTTGTTCTGAATGCATGAAAGCAAAAAAGAAAAAAAAGAAGAAGACTCATGCCTGAGATCAGTCAGCAAATAAAAGATGCTATGAAAGACGCCATAGTGCTGGAAATAAACGGCCGAAAATTTTTCAATAATGCTGCGGATGACACGGACGATCCCGTAGCAAAAAAATATTTATGGAGATATTCGAAGAAGAGAAGTTCCATTATGACCTTTTACAGGCCCAGCATGATTCAGTCACAAATTCAGGTTTTTGGCTTGACGGAGCTGAATTCCAAATGGACGGGAAGTGGTGACAAAGTAAGAGAGGGAGAATATCTGACTGTCAATCCTGAGAAGCCAGTGTTATTATCCATTTTGCAAAAGATGCGGCTTCACTAAGGTCGTGTTCATCCGGATGAGTGCCGGCTGAGGCAGCCATATCAGTCCAGGCCCTGTGTTCAGGGGATTTTTTTTATAAAGGACTCTGTGGCAAACGGCACACCGTGCGAGTGGACCGGAAATCCGATAAAGATAAGGTCATAATCTTCTAAGTCTTCTTCTTGAACTTCACTGATAGGCATTATTTGTTTGTCACCCTCTATGTTCTTGTATATGGATTCCGCCACTTTTTTGGTGTTTTCGGTTTGGGTGAAGTATGTCACAAGCGTATTTTCCATTGGCCTTCTCCAAAGGATTATTCTTGCCCTTTTCAAGAGCCAGTCTTAATAAGATACCGACCTTATGTTTATCACACACTCCTCATTCAGTCAATTAATCCAGAATATTCAGTCCGGGCTCTTCAGAATAAAGCTTGATCTTTACGGGCGCTTCCGCTTTTTTCTCACAATCCTCCATTTTTTAAGCTGCCCTATGTTTATAGAAACCTGACGGAGATATATCAGGACAGGAACAATGAAGAAAACGGATAGAAAGCTGATCCCGATTTTTTTCCTCTGCTTTAAAAGATGGGGATAGGGATTGGCAAAAAGACACAATGTCATCAGAAAGAGAATCCATCCCAGTACGGCCAGGACAGCCAGGACAAAGGGATGATTGAAAAGTAAAAAAATGAGTGCGATGGGAAGTAAGCTCCATAACGGGAAGCTCGGTTGAAAGATGAGTTTGAATAAGGGGGGATGGTTTAGATTGAATTTGGTTCGACCGACTCCCATATTCCACTGGATATATTTTTTTAAGCTGTTTCTGGGTTTATGATACACGGTCAGTTCAGGGATGTATTCCAGAGAGAATCCTCTTTCTCGCATCCTGCGGGAGATATCGACATCCTCTCCTCCATCGTAAAATTCAGGATCAAAACCACTGACAGCTTCCAAGCTATTTTTTCTAAAAGCGGAATTACATCCAGGAAGGAAATGAGGCTTTTTTTGGCCTTTTTTCATATTCGCTTTAAAGCCCATAGCGCCTCCTGCCGGATGCCCCACACAGGCGGCCCAAACCCCGAAACGGTTGGTGTTTTCAGGGGGATATGCGTTTCCTCCGATAGCGGCTGTCTCTATGTTTTTAAATGCCTTATTGATGATTTTTAGATATTCTGAAGGCACTATCGTGTCTGCATCGACAAACGCAGTAATATTATAAACAGCCTGTTTCCATCCCATGTTTCTCTGTTGGCTGAATCCTTTCCTGCTTCTTATAAGCCTCACATTTTTGTATCCAGAGACGATCTCCGGGGTTGAGTCCGTTGAAGAATCAACAACAATAACTTCACACCTGTCCTTTGGATAATCCAGCTCAAGCAAGGAGTTGAGACAGTCTTTTATATTCTTCTCTTCGTTATAGGTGATGATAATTACGGATATTCCGGAAAAGTGATCATTATCCAAAAATTTATTATCAGTCATCTTCAATGAATTCCCATTCTAAGACACATCCCGGGATGAGCTTGTAGTCATAGACACAGTCTTTACAGAAATCAAAGGAGTCTCTATTTTTCTGGAACTTTTTTCTGAAGTCCGCAACCTCAGGGCTGAACCAGATTTCATCAAATGTTTTCTCGTTTATATTTCCAAATGGATGTTCATACTTGAGATCAAATTCGCAGCTTGTAATCATTCCGTCAGGAAAAAGAGTCGGCTTTGTCCAGGGAAAACGGCACCAGTATTTTTTCGGCTTACGACTGACTTTAAATCCTTTTTGATAGCTGTACCAGCGGTATTTTTTTTGAACCGGTGCGTACTTCCTGTCGAGTTTTGAATCAGAATAACCTAACTGCCGGGTAGAAAAAGCCTTAAAACTGACCATATCTACGTCCAGGTCCCGGGCAATTCGCCTGAATTCATCCATTTCGTTTTCGTTATCCTTGGAAACGATCATACGCAGATTGAGCAAAGGTTTGCGGCTTCCGGATTTTCTCCTTGCTTCAACGATTTCACGGGTATGGGAAAGGACATTCTCCAGTTTGCCTCCCTTTCTGTATCTGGAATATGTTTCTTGAGTGGTTCCGTCCGCAGCAATAATGAGAGCGTCCAGTCCGGATTCAACAAGTTTTTGAGCATCAATTTTAGAAAGTTTGTTTAAATTGGTGCTGGTAACCGTGCGGATGCCCTTTTGTTCCGCATATTGAGTCATTTTAATAAATTCAGGATTGAGAAGCGGCTCTCCCCAGCTCCAGAGTATGATGTATATCAAGTAATCTCCTGCTTCGTCGATGAATTTCTTATAGGTATGAAACGGGAGGAGGCTCTTGCCTTTTGTCTCCGGATTATGAACGGGACATAGTTTGCACCTCAGATTGCATATTCCTGAAGGGGAGATGTGAGCCATATAAGGATATCCAAGGGCGTGACTTATCGGGAGGAGTCTGTTTATCCCTATAAGAAACAGGTTCTTGGTTTTTTTCCATGAAAAAGAATGGGATTCCAAGGGGATGCGGTCGAATTGAAACCTGATTTTTCTTTTAAACAGCAGCCTGACTGAATTTTTGAGTAAAAATTTAATATCCATTGTTTTTGCCTTTGCTTACTGAAAAATCCATGAGTATTTGTTCTAAGTAGATGAAAAGGCCTTTCCTTTTATCTAAGCTTTGCCGGGTGTTCGATGGTTGTGAGAGTTTTTTATAGTCTGAATATATTTTAAGCAGTTCCCTGGAAGAAAAGGCTGCTAACGCAAGGCCTTGTTTGACCATAGTCCGGGCAAAAATGAGTTGATGGTCATCCACGTGTTCTCTGTGACAGGCTTTTCTTGGAAAAAGAATGGGGATTTTTCCATGTTTTAAACATAGAATAACGGTTCCCATTCCGGCGTGTGAGATAATCAAATCTGCATCTGCGATTCTATCTTCCATGTCACGGTAATCGAGAAATCTGCAGTATGAACAATATTGCGGATGATAAGAGGAGTGTCCGATCTGGACATATGTATCTTTAGGCAAAATATTTGAGAAAACACTATCATCTATAATTTTTATGAGCCTGTTAAAGGATAGTCTTTCTGCTCCTACGGTTACAAATAATTTCAAATGACCTGTCCTTTATAAACAGCTTTTTTATATGAGGCGGCTAGTTGAGGCCACTGCACAATGAAAATGTCTGCCAGGAAATAAACTAGTTTTCCGGTAAGAGAAAGACTTTGAATCCGTGCCATTGACTCAATATAAATAGTCTTTATAAAAAACAGCTTTCCTAATAGAAAAAACGGTACACATATTCCCGCCCCTGTTGAAATGAGGACCGCTGGTTTCTCTTTGAGTATGACTTTATATGCGAGGATAAGATTACGAAAAAAATTTAATACGTTTCTATTAGTGGGATGATATCCATGATAGAAGACTTTGTTTTTCAAAAGAGGTTTTGTGTCGCATGAAAGAAAAGACACCCAGAAATGATTATACTTGCTCCATAGAGAGTTGAGACTAAGAAGCTCTGCAAAATGTCCTCCGGAAGAAGAAATCAAACCTATTTTCATCTCTCAGTCATCCATTGGGTCAAATCTTTGTTTATGAGCCGTTTTAACTTTTGTGTATCTTCTTCATATTCATACTGTAGTATTTTTTTGTATTTAGACGGCAGTTCCTTTTTTTGTTTTGATATAAAGGATATACATACTTTTTAAAAAAATGACAACTGAAATATTTTTCCGGATAGCAGGGAAGCATGGAATAAGGCACAAAAAATCCCAATGTATTTCAATAAAAAGATGAACGGGTTTACAAAGACAAGTCTAGAGAGAAAAGGTTATTTTAAAGCAAGCCCCATTTGAGTTATCTATTTTTAATTTTCCTTTTATCTGCTCCACAAGGTCCATGACCAGATTCATTCCCAAGGAATTCTCGGTTTTTTCTTCAAAATTATTAGGCAGGCCTACACCGTTGTCTTTAACTGTCAGTTCTATGTTTTTACCCTTTTTCTTTTTAAGGCTTACGGATATTTGTTTTGGTTCTTTGTTTATATTATTGAACAGACTTTGTGAGGGAAAGGCATGTTTTAAAGAGTTGGATACCAGTTCATTTGTGATGAGTCCCAATGGAATGCTCTCATTTATGTCTAAGCATATTTCATCCATATCAAAGTGCAGTTTGATGCTGCGTTCAGAAGTGTTGTTTATAGACATTAAATGCATGGTCAGTGTTTTGGTATAATTGGAAAAGTTTATTTTTTCCAATGAGCTGGACTTGTAGAGCTTATCATGCACTAAGGACATGGCTTTTATTCTGCTTCGGCACTGGTTGAATATCTGTTTTATTCCCTCTTCCTGTATGTTCTTTGCTTGAAGATTGAGAAGGCTTGATATGATCTGCATGTTGTTTTTCACACGGTGGTGGATTTCCTTCAGGAACACTTCTTTTTCTTCCAATGACTTTTTTATCTGTGCTTCTTTTGTTTTAATGATGGTAAGGTCTCTGCTTATGCCCACAAGTCCGTTTATATTTCCGTTTTCGTCGAATATAGGAGATTTTAAGGTGTTGAAATAGACAGCTTCTCCCGCTTTATCATCACTTTCTTCATCCACACTGACTAAAGTTCTCTTTTTGAGTACTTCTTTATCGCTTGATCTGCACTGTTCAGCCAGGTCTGGGTCAAAGAATTCTTCATCCTTTTTACCGATAATGTCTTCTTTTTTCAGGCCGACAAAATCAGCAAAGGCTTTATTGACAATACGATTTTTAAGATTTTTGTCTTTTAAGTAGACCATGTCGGGAATGGCGTCGAGAAGTGTGTTGAATGTTTGTTTATATTTTTGAAGTTCTTTTTTAAGTGCTGAATTTTTATACTTTAATTCGCTGACTTTTTTTTGGAGATTCCTTACTGCGGATGTGGTTTTATTTTCCATAATAAATAAAGACTACCAGATCATGCTGGCATATGTTTAAAATATAATTATAGTATAATCTTCACTCAAGTCAATTAACCTGACTTATTCATAAAAAAATGGCGATGAGCAATTTTTTGTTTTGATATCAAGGATATGCATACTTTTTAAAAAAATGACAACTGAAATATTTTTGTTTGTTTTTACTTTCATTTTAATCGCCATTTTTTTACCTTTCAGGCAAGCCGATCTCACTGCATCTGCTTTGTTACAGGGTACTCGCGGTGAAGGACCACAGCTTCGCACCCTGTGCCTCGCATCTGCAGCAACCTCGACTTGTGAATAATCCAGGTTAATAATTCCCTTATCTTAAAGACGCGATGGTGGGCGGTACTGGATTCGAACCAGTGACACCCGGCTTGTAAGGCCGGTACTCTTCCGCTGAGCTAACCGCCCGGATTTTATGAGGGAAAGCCTTCATTAAATCAGCCTCCGTCCGTGGGTCAAACATACTCACAGCTCGGCTTTGCCGAGTTCCCTCAAACACAGCACCCAGAAGACTAAATCTTCAATGTAGCCGCGTCCACACCTGAATTTCAGTAAGCTATCCTTAACCTCGATTTGTTCATCATCCAGGTTAGATAATAGCAGAGGCTTTGTCAAGAGAAATGCCTTATGTTGATCCTGGAGGCTGCGTCTGTGCTATTGACATAAGAAGAGTCATATGTTAACTTTAATAAACTTTCCATTGAGAAAAAAAACCTGAAGAGGTCATGTAGATTTAATATACATGTAAATTTAATATAAAGGTAAGGTAGCGAAGATGTTTGCTGTAATCAAAACCGGCGGAAAACAGTACAGAACTCAAGAAGGTGATGTACTTCAAATCGAAAAATTGGATAAGGAAAAAGGTCAAAAAATAATTTTTGATGAAATTCTCCTTATTGAGGATAACGGGAAGGCTGTCATAGGGACTCCTCTGGTCAAAGATGCCTCTGTCAAAGCTGTAGTCCTGGAGAATATAAAAGGCAAAAAGATAGTTGTGTTCAAGAAAAAAAGAAGAAAACGCTATAAGAAAAAGACCGGCCACAGGCAGCAGCTGACAAAGGTAAAAATTGAGGAAATAGTCTATGGGAAGCCCGGAGTAAAGTCAGTACAGAAGATGAAGGAAGGGGCTCCAAAAGCCAAAGAAACAGAAAAAGAGGCCGCTTCGAAGAAACAGATTGCGGTGAAGAAAACGGCCAAAGGGGCTGTTTCGGAAAAAAAGAAAACAGAAGGGAAAGCAGAAAAAAAAGTCGTCACACAGAAGAAAAAAACAAAGATGGAAAGCAAGACAAAAAGCGAAAAAAAGACCCAGTCAAAGACCGGGAAAAAATCACAGTCCCTCCCTGCTGCTGAAAAGAAGTCAGCATCGGCTAAGAAGGAGTAAAGCATGGCTCATAAAAAATCAGGCGGATCAGCAAAGAACGGACGAGACAGTATTTCAAAACGGCTGGGTGTCAAAAGGTCAGCTGGACAATATGTCAAAGCGGGGTCCATAATTGTTCGTCAGCGAGGGACTCCCTTCAAGCCAGGTATTAATGTGGGAAGAGGAAAGGATGATACCCTCTTTGCTAAAGTTTCAGGAAATGTTAGTTTTGAAACGAAAGCCAAGAGAAAATTCGTCTCAGTACTTCCGTCTTAGAGGTCAGTGTTCTCTATAATATGTTTGCGGATCAGGCTAAAGTAGCCCTTATAGCCGGCGGGGGCGGAAACGGCTGCTTGAGTTTCCGGAGAGAAAGCCGTGTGCCCAAAGGAGGCCCTGATGGAGGAAGAGGTGGAGACGGCGGCAGTATTTACTTTGTTTCTGACCAACATGTGAAATCATTGAGTTATTTTCGTTTTCATCCGATTATCAAAGCAGAAAGAGGACGTCACGGGCAGGGTTCGAACTGTAACGGGAAAAAAGGGCATGATTTGTATCTCAGAGTTCCGGTAGGGACGATCATAAAAAAAGAGAACAAGGTTCTATTCGATTTTGTCAGGCCGGATCAGAGATTTCTTGCAGCCAAAGGTGGAAAAGGAGGACGGGGGAATGCTTCTTTTGTTTCTTCAACAAATCAGGCTCCCAGAAAATATGAGAAAGGAAAAGAGGGAGAAGAATTTGAGGCCACTCTGGAACTGAAGCTCATAGCAGATGTCGGGCTGGTGGGATTTCCTAATGTGGGAAAGTCAACGCTGATTTCTAAAATTTCCGCAGCAAAGCCGGTCATTGCAGATTATCCGTTTACGACGGTCATTCCCAATTTAGGAGTGGTGGATATTGATGAATTTACCAGTTTTGTGGTCGCAGACATACCCGGCTTGATCGAAGGCGCCCATAAAGGGCTTGGATTGGGTATGAAGTTTCTAAAGCATATTGAAAGAACAAGAGTCATTATTCATGTGGTTGATGTATCTCCTTACAGCCAGAGGCATCCGGTAGATGATTTTTTTACAGTCAGGAGAGAATTGAATAAGTTTGATAAAAGCTTGTTAAAGCGTCCTCAGATCCTGGTTGCGAATAAGATCGACCTTTTGGATGAGAATAAACAGCGGTTAAAGGAAGTGAAAGATTTTGCTTCCAAAAAGAAAATCCCTTTTTTGGCGATTTCGGCATTAAAGGGGACAGGCCTCAAAGATCTGATTTTAGCAGCAGCTTCCTATTTAAAAGATGGAATAGGAAGTTATAAAGTGTCTAATGGATAATCACAGGATCGGAATACTCGGGGGGACTTTTAATCCTGTTCACAACGGCCATCTCAAGGCTGCTGAAACAGTTATAGAGAGATTCTTTCTTGATAGAATTCTATTCATCCCGTCCTTTATTCCCCCTCATAAGGAAAACGCCTATACCTTATCACCTGAACACAGATTTAATATGGTGAGCTTAGCCTTGGCCGGGCGTCCTGATTTTGTCCCTTCTCGTATTGAGATCGATGCCAGAGAAAAGTCATACTCCATAATCACATTGAATAAGATAAAAAAATTGAACCCGGACAGCCGCATTTTTTTCATTCTAGGGATTGATGCTTTTGTGGAAATTGACACATGGAAAGATTACACGGATTTGATTAATAGTTGTTCTTTTATTGTGATAAGCAGGCCGGGATTCAACCTTAAGGATGCGAAGAGAATAATCGGAGGGAAATACGCAAAAAGGATGATTGAAATCGAGTCCTCTATCAACGAAAAGGATATAGAACGTTATGATTTCTTTCTTCTGCACATGGAATCACTTGATATCGCTTCCTCGGACATAAGAAAGAAAATAAAAAAAGGCGAATCCATTCAGGGAATGGTTCCATACGAGGTTGAAAAATACATAAAGGAGAAGAAACTTTATTCATGACGGAGAGAAAAAAAGACGAAAAAAAAATAACCAAGCGCTCCCTGCCAAAGGAGGTCAAGGTTTCTGTAAGAGCCGGCAAAGCAAAAAAGGGAGAACGTATCGTTGTTATTAGATTGAAAGAGATTTCATCCTTCACAGACTATTTTATTATTATGAATGGAAATTCAGCAAGGCAGAATAGAGCCATTTATGAAAATATAGAAAAAGAGCTTAAAAAAGAAAACATCCTTCCGCTTCATGTCGAAGGGAAGGAAAATGCCGAATGGATTCTAATGGATTATGGAAGCTTTATTCTTCATATTTTTTCCAAAGAGACCAGAGAGTATTATTCCTTGGAAAAACTGTGGGGGGATGGCCCAAAACTTTTTTACTAAAGTTATTGACATTTAATACATAACACATTATTTTTTAGCCTGGATTATTCACAAATAATCCGGTTTAGGTTTGTTTTTAGTGGGGACTGTGAATATCTTAACATGAAATTAAAGGTTTTATGGCCTGGCGGAACAAAGAGCAGGGAAATAAAAAAGTTACAGGCTTTTTATATAGAAAAAATAAGAAAGCTGTCTAAATTAGAATTGATCGAAACAAGAGAAGCCAGAGGGATAGACGAGAGGAACCGCCAGAAGATATTGAAAATCGAAGCAGAGGGCCTTGAAAAGCATTTAGACAGAGACTATATTATCTGTTTGTCAAACAAAGGAAAAAGTATCGATTCAATAAAATTAGCTGGGATATTAGAGAAAAAAGCCATGAGTTATCCGTATCCGATATCGTTTGTTGTAGGAGGATTTCTTGGATTGGGAAGTGAAATATTGGACAGGGCTGATTTTGTTCTTTCTCTATCAAGCATGACTTTTTCTCATGAACTGGCAAGGATCGTTCTTTTGGAACAGATATATAGGTCATTGACAATAATAAACGGGAAAAATTATGCAAAGTAAAGGGGGAAAGGATTGAATAGCAAAGAAAAAGAAAGAATTAAAAAGAAACTGCTTAAAGAGAAGGACGAGATATTGAAGAAACTGAGTGAATTCAGAAATGAAGGGAAAGAAATTGAGCCTGGAATTGCCCAAGATATGGTAGATAAGGCTGAAAGTTCTTATACTAAGGAGTTTCTGTTTGAGCTTTCAGACACTGAAAGGAAATTACTGATACAAATAGATAATGCCTTAAAGAAGATCGAAAGAGATGACTTTGGAATATGTGAAATGTGCCAGAAAGAAATATCCATTAAAAGACTCAGTGTGGTTCCTTGGACCCCTTATTGTATCAAATGTCAGGAGAAACAAGAAAAGAAAATCTCTCAGTGACTCTAGCAAAAAACAAACAGGCTGGATCCCTCCTAAAAATTCTGGAACTTATGTTTTTCCCTTCTTTCTGTAAACTCTGCGGCAAACTGCTGGATAGGGAAGGAGAAAAAGTAGTATGCACCTCCTGCCTTAAAGAATTAAAATCCCGGAGGTCATCTTATTGCTTATGCTGTGGGAGTTTTTTTGAAACATACGGTGACCCTCATCTTTGTTACAAATGCATGAAAAAGAAACCTGTGTTTTCGCTTCACAGGTCATGCAGTGTGTACAGTGGAAAATTAAAGGACCTTATTCTTCTTTTCAAATACCAGAAATTCAAAGTGCTCGCGAAAGAGCTGGCCGCTTATATGTACAGAAGCCTTGTTCAGGATGAAGCTTTATGGTGGGATTTGGAGGCTGTTATCCCTGTCCCTTTACACAAGGCGAGGAAGAGGCAGAGGGGCTTCAATCAGTCTTATGAATTGGCCAGGTATATTGCGGATTTTAAAGGGCTTGAGTTATTAGATAAGGCATTGATTAAAAAATTCAATGTTCCCCCTCAAACGTCACTTTCCGCAGAAGAGAGGAAAATAAACAATAGAGGGGCTTATGAAGTGGTTGACCCCTGGAAAATAAAGGGAAAGATACTCCTTCTTGTGGATGATGTTTACACAACCGGAGCAACGGTTAGTGAATGCAGTGCTGTTTTACTAAAATCAGGTGCACGAGAGGTCAGAGTTGTCACTCTTGCACAGGCATCCTGACAAGCCTAACCTATTCAAAAAAAAATGCCCGGCCTCAAAAAGACCGGGCACTCTGATTGTTCCCGTTTTAGGTACCTTTGTTACTTCTTGGCCTTAGATTTGGGCTGTTTAACAGAAAGTTTTTTCTTCTCTGGTTTAATAACTCTGATGCTTCTCGGTTTCAGCTCAGGTTTTTTCGGCATATAAATCCTTAATACTCCATTATCATGTTCCGCATTTATTTTTTCCTGATCGATATAATGAGGGAGTGAAAAGGATCTGAAGAATGAGCCGTATGAACGCTCTATTCTGTGATAATTTTCCTCTTTTGTCTCTTCTTCCAATTTTCTTTCGCCTCGAAGAGTCAAAGTGTTGTCTTCGATTTTTACTTCAATGTCTTCTTCATTGATTCCGGGGATCTCAGCATTCAGGACGAGCTCGTTTTCAGTCTCATAAATATCAACGGACGGTGCCCATGTGCTTCCAAACAAGTCTTTCTCTTCACCTTTAACCGTATCGTCAAAAAGCCTGTTCATTTTGTCCCTTAGAGTCATTATGTCTCTAAAAGGATCCCATCTGATTAAAGCCATTTTTAACCTCCTGTTTAATATTTGAGTTCGTCTATAATATAATATATGAGTGTATAATTGTCAAGTATTATAATAAATTTTTTTACTTTCTTTTTAAGTAAGGTGAAATTCTATTTTGACCCTTCGATCAGCAGGGTCGTTTCCCCTTTTAGGGTCAAAGAATTGATTTTTTCAAGTATTTCCTTGCTTGTTCCCCTTATGAACTGTTCATAGATTTTTGTCATTTCTCTTGCGATAACAATACTCCTTGGTCCCAGGGATTCATTGATGAGTTCCAAAAAGACAGGGATTTTCCTGGTGGGTATGTAAAAAACGAGTGTTGAAGGCTCATCCTTGAGTGAAAGGAGAAGTTTTCGGGAAGCTGTCTTTTTAACCGGAGGAAATCCCAGAAAAAGAAATCTGTGATTTGGAAGCCCTGATGCGGGAAGAGCGGCAGTGACAGCGGAAGGCCCGGGAATGGGAACGATTGTTATTTTGTGTTTAAGGGTCTCTTGAATTAAGGGGTACCCGGGATCAGAAATCCCTGGAGTCCCCGCGTCTGAGACAAGAGCGATGTTCTTCCCTTCCTTCAGCAGAGTTAGTATCAGCGGGATTTTTTGCTTCTCCTTCGGGTGATAGTAACTGATCAGCCTTTTCTTTATATGATAATGATTAAGCAGTTTCAGGGTTTCTCTTGTATCCTCACATGCCACAGCATCCACCTCTTTAAGTGTATTCAATGCTCTGAATGTCAGATCTTCCAGATTGCCTATGGGGGTCGCTACCAGATAGAGTATGCCTTTTTGTTTGGAGTTCATAATTTTTATTTGTTATTTACCCCAGTCATAGGGGAGGAGGAAATCATGACCTACTGTGCGTTCTGAAATTTTAGGGATCAGAGGGAGCTTCCTTTTGAATTCAGAATTTTTTATCATTTCTACTAATCTGTCTATTGTTTTTTGGGAAAAACCCATGGCTGCAACTTCTTTTTTTTGTTTCCGAAGGTCCACGATTTGATACAATATATTGTCTATATTTTCATAATCAATCCCAATTTCTTTTTCATCTGTTTGCCCCGGCCAGAATCCTGCGGAAGGGGATTTTTTCAGGATTTCTTCAGGAATTCCCAGGTGTTTTCCCAGTTGTCTTACTTGAGTTTTGTAAAGGTCGCCTATGGGATTGATTCCGCTTGCCATATCACCGTGTATGGTCCCATAACCCAGAAGCAGCTCGGTCTTGTTGCTCGTCCCTATGACCATTGCTTTTTCCCTTGAAGAAAGATCATATAAGATGGACATTCTTTCCCGGGCCATCTTGTTGCCTTTTATGACGCGGTTTTGAATGGGATATTTTGAGTAATAGGCATCCACCATGGGGTTGATATGGATTGTTTTTGAGTTTATTCCGAGCTGTTTAACGACTTTTTTGGCATCAGAAATATCTTTTTTAATGCTCTCCCCATATGGCATAATAATGGCCAGAACATTTTCAGCTCCAATGGCTTTTGCACAAAGAAAGGCCGTTACAGAGGAATCCAGTCCGCCTGAAAGGCCCAGCACAGCTTTTTTAAAATGAAATTTTCCGAGTTCATCTTTGATGAACTTTGTGAGAATTCTTTCCACAAATACTGTGTTAATCTTCATTTTTAAAAACAGCTCTGTATAAATTTTTAAGTATCACTTCCGGCTTATTGTCCCTTTTATACATAAGTTTTTGACGCGCTTTCCTGAGAAGTGAGAGGTCGAGTTCTTCAATAAGAAAATCTTCATCGATATAGGAAGCCCTGCATATGGCTGTACCTTCGGGGCTGTATATGAAGGAGCCGCCTGCGAATGATTTGCCGTCCTCAAATCCCACTCTGTTGCAGTATATCACGAATGCTGTAGAGAAGCGGGAGACGGTTTCTCCCATTAGTTCCCACATATGTGAAGAGGCAAAAGCATCATTTTCATTGATTCCTCTTCCGGGAGCTGCGCTTAATGCAATAATGATATCCGCTCCTTGAGAGAAAAGAACATAATTTGCTCCGTAATTCAGAAAGTCATAGCATATCAAAAGCCCTGTTTTTCCGAATGGAGTCTGAAAGGCAGAAATATCTTTTCCTTGAGAAAAGAATTTAGCTTCGTCAAACATCCCATAAGTTGGAAGGAATACCTTCCTGTGGATATGGAGGACCTCACCTCCGGATATAAAGGCAGCAGAGTTGTAAAAACTGCCTTTTCCTTTTTCTTCCACAAAACCGAGGACGATAGATATCTCTTTACTTATCAGCCTGAAGGCATCAAATGAATCATCCTTGTTCGGATTTATGGCGGCTTCCGGCACCAGGTCTTGTAATGTGTATCCCGTAAGACTTAATTCAGGAAAAACAATTAGGTCTGCCCTTTCTTTTTTTGCCTTTTCCGCTAACTTGAGATGGCGGTTGATGTTTTTCCTTACATCTTGAAGTATGGGTGAGATCTGAGCGAGTGCGATTTTCATATAAGAAAATTTATCACATATTGCAAGTGTTTTCAATTTTTGGATTCTTTTTAAGCGGCTGACGTAGTAAAATCTTAAGAGCTGTTGCTTTTATTTCTCCTTATTGTTATATAAATAAGAAGAAGTGAAGAGAAAAAAGATATAAGAATACCGTCACTTGTTTGAGATGGTTTCATGTGAATCGCTCAATGGAACATATAGGATATTTTTTAAAGCGAATATACTTTGATGGCTTGGATGGCCAGCTGAATTTTCGCAGGGGGAACATCCAGAAGTATCTCTTTTTTAAACATGGAAAGCTTGTTTATGCAAAGACAAACCAATCACAGGAATTGATAGGGGAGGTGCTGTTCAGAATAGGGAAACTTTCAAAAGAGAACTATTCTAAAATCGATAAATACATTGAGCCAAAAAAATCTATTGGCGAAATCCTGATCTCTCATGATCTCATGTCAAAAAAAGACCTTATGGAAGGCCTGGAATACCAGATGAGAGAGATCACTCTTAATCTCTTTCCAATATTTGACGGGAATTTTGATTTCAAGGAAAAGGACAAATACGAGGAGGAAGAATTTGAAGTTGAAATAGATATTCCCCGTTTGATTGAAGACGGCATAAGGCGTATGAAATATGATGAGAGGGTGCGTAGTCTAATGAAGGATAAAGTCTTTAGACAGAAGTCGAAAAAGTTCATCCTCCATTTGACTGAAGAGGAGAAAGATGTGCTCAATGCTGTTGATGGTATAAATTTGAGTGATGATATTTTTAAATCATCAAACATGACCCCTGCCTCTTTTTGGAAAAGCATTTATCTTCTTTATTGTTTGGATTTCATTGAGACCGAAGAGGAACAAAAACAAGAAATACCTCATGAAGAGGTGGGAGTCTCTGAAAAAGCCGAAGAGCAGGAAAAAGCTGTTAAGGATGTACTGAAGTTGTACGCGGAAATCGAATCCATGGATTATTACCAGGTTTTAAAAGTTTCAAAGAAAGCCTCGGCAAACGAGATAAAAAAGGCTTATTTCAGTGCAGCCAGGAGGTATCACCCTGACTTTTTCAGCAGGGATTTGCCAAGGGAGATCAGGGAAAAGATCGATGATGTCTTTGATAAAGTTACAAAGTGCTATCAAATTTTAATAGACCCTGATAAACGAAGGAAATATGACGAGGAAGGAGCTGAGGAGGGAAAAAAGGAAAAAGAGGAATCCCCTGCAAAAAAGGCTGATACGAGATTCCGCCAGGGGAAGAAACTCTATGACGAGGGCCAGTATGAAAGATCTATCGCATATTTTCAGGCAGCCGTAAGGCTGGATAAAGACAAGGCCGGTTATTATCTGCTGCTTGCCCTTGCTCAATCCAAGATTGATGCCTATCAAAGAGAAGCTGAAATGAATTTTAGAAATGCTGTTCGCTTGGAGCCCTGGAACCCTAATGGTTATGTAGGATTGGGAATGCTTTACAAGAAAGCTTCTTTGAAAGTCAAAGCAGCAAACCAGTTCAGAAAGGCCTTAGAAGTCGATCCAGATAATAGAGTCGCGCAAAAAGCCTTGATGGAACTGGAAGGCAAGAAGGCCAAGAAAGGCTGGCGGGACATTTTCAGTTTATTGAAAAAGAAGATATGAATGAATTCCCTGTTAAGGATTTCATTTATTGATAAGACTTAGAAATTCTTCTTCACTCAAGATAGAGGTCCCCAATTCTTTTGCTTTTGACAGTTTGGAGCCCGGTGATTCTCCAACTAGAAGATAATCTGTTTTGCTGCTCAAAGAAGAGGTCACTTTGCCTCCCAGGCTTTCGATAACACGTATGGCTTCCTCCCTGGAGAAGTTTTCTAGAGCTCCTGTAAGGACAAAGGTCTTTTCTTTGAGAATGTTATGGGCACCGGTTTTTTCTTTTTCATAATCGAATCTGAGCCCGGCCTGTTTGAGTCTTCTGAGAAGTTCTATATGTTCCGGCTGTTTAAAGGTAAAGACTATGCTTTCTGCTACTTTCGGACCGATATCCGGTATGGAGGTCAATTCTTCCTTTGAAGCCTTTTCAAGGCGGTCAATGCTTTTAAAATGAGATGCCAGGATATGAGCGGTCCGCTCTCCAACATGTCTTATTCCCATGGCAAAGATCAGCCGCCCAAGGCCGCATTGCCTGGATTTTATGATCTCCTGTAGAAGGTTTTTTGAACTTTTATCTCCCATTCTTTCAAGGGAGGACAGTTCATCAGGCTTGAGAAAGTAAATGTCCGGGATTTCTTTGACAAGTCCGGAACTCAGAAGCTGTTCCACGAGGGATTCTCCCAGCCCTTCGATATTCATAGCCCTCCTTGAAGCAAAATGAAGGAGAGACTGCTTGAGTTTTGCAGGGCATGAGGGATTTGTGCAGCGTGAAACGGCTTCTCCCTCGGGTCTAAATGCAGCTGCATGGCACACCGGGCAGGTGGAAGGAAACTCAAACTTTTTTTCTTTTCCTGTACGCTTTTCCTTCATTACAGAAACTATTTTTGGAATCACATCACCGCTTCTTTCGACGAGGACCGTATCTCCTATCCGGATGTCTTTTCTTTTTATTTCCTCTTCATTATGGAGAGTGGCTCTGCTGATGGTTATGCCGGAGATCTTGACAGGTTTGAGCTCAGCCACGGGAGTCAGGGCTCCGGTACGGCCTACCTGGACGCGAATGTTTTTGACCTGAGTCGTTCCCTGTCTGGCAGGAAATTTAAAGGAAATCGCCCATCTGGGGAATTTGGATGTTTTTCCCAGATGCTTCTGCTGGTAAGTTGCGTTGACTTTTATGACGATACCGTCCACGTCGTAGTCCAGATTTTCTCTCTCTGAACGGAACCTTTCATAGACAGAGATGACTTCTTCAATGGAGGAGCATAGACGGGAGAAAGGATTGGTTTTAAATCCAAGCTTTTTTAATACCTTTAGATTTTGCCATTGGGAATCCAGCTCTTTCTGTTCGATAAAAATGGTGTAAAGGAATATATCAAGATTCCTTTTTGCCACTTCTCTAGGGTCAAGGAGTCTGATGGATCCGGCCGCCGCATTTCTGGGATTGGCGAAAAGAGTCTCTTTATTCTGTTTTTTGAGCCGGTTTATGGCTTCAAAGGATTGAAAAGGAAGGAAGATCTCCCCCCTTACTTCGACTTCCTTTTTTTCAGGTATGGTGAGCGGAAGGCTTTTGATGGTCTTTACATTCGATGTTATATCATCTCCTCTAATTCCGTCTCCTCTGGTAACAGCCTGATAAAAATTTCCATTCCTGTACAGGACAGATACTCCCAGGCCGTCGATTTTGAGCTCAACCACATATTTTACGTCTTCATCGGAAAGTACTTTTTTCACTCTGCTCTCGAATTCGCGAAGTTCTCCGCTGTTGTAGCAGTTATCCAGGCTGAGCATGGGGACTCTGTGCGTTACAGATGGGAATCCCTCCAGAGGTTCTTCTCCCACCCTCTGGGTCGGAGATTCCGGTGTGATCAATTGAGGATATTTTTTTTCCAGGCTCTGGAGTTTTTTTATGAGCTGGTCAAATTCGTAATCAGATATCTGCGGGTCATTATCAACATAATATTTTTTTTCATGGTAGGTGATATCTTCTCTTAATTTCCTGATTTTTTTCTTTATCTGAGTTAGGTGAGATGAAACCATAAGTATTTTTCTTTAAAGAGAAATTTTGCTGCTTATATGATATACGATGCGGGGGGGAAATCCAATAAAAGAGAAAAAAACGTGTGACTTTAGAATTTTATTCTATGCCGAGTTTTTTCTTGATCTGCTCGATAAGTGCATTGAATTTATCTAATTCTGCTTTTTGCTCTTCTTGAATTTTATTGATATTTTCCTGAAGAGATGCGATCTCTTTTCTCATCTCCTCGACCTGTTTCTTTTCTTCGTCTGTCAGATCTTCCTCATTTTTCTCACCGAATTTTTCATTGAATGCGGTCGTTAATTTTTCGAGCTCTTTAGCTTTTGCAGCCAGTTCCTTGACCTTGTCGTTGTAAGAGGATTTGGTGCTGAAATAAAGACCCTCTGCGAGTTTCATGGCATTTTTTGAATGGGTCTGCGAGAGGAAGCTGGCGTAGAGCAGGTATTCGATGGTTTCATCGATAAAACTCGGATCTTTTTCTGTTTTTTCTGCCAGTAAGATGCCTATATTATAAGCGACTTCGCCGTTTTTCTGTTTTGAAAAAGCCTGTTTGTAATACGTTAAAGCCTCATCTTTTTTTCCGCATCTATGAAGAGCTTTGGCATAAAAGGATGTGGACGCGAAATTGTTCAATATATCGTTGGTTACTTTAAAAGCTTGAGCGGCATCTGCGTATTTTTTACTGTCATAAAGGGTTTTTCCCAGGCTTGCGACTTCAGAAATGATCTGTTTGTTCTTTAATATATTGTAAGAGGAAACATAATTTTCTATGCTTCCTTTGTAATTGCCGGCCTTTTTCATGGCTTGAGCCTGTGTGTAATAACCGGCTCCTATCATCTTGTTCCATGCGTTAGCGCTCTGTGAATCCGGTGCGTTCTTTTTTGCGGTTTGGGCGGTCCGAACCACTTGGGCGCTATAGGATACTGCCTTGTCAAGATTCAGCCCCTGGCTGGTAAGATGAGTAGCCAGATTAATCAGGACCTGGCATTTGGTGCTGTCATCCAGATTGCCGAGCTCTAGGGCTCTTTCCCCGTATTTAATGGTTTCCGCCGGTGTTTTTCCTTTATACGGTAAGACGCAAAGAGTCGCGTTTGCGAAGTTTTCATTTTCTTGGCCTTTTCCTCCGTACTTAGAGAGCCAGTCTTTAAGCAGAGAAGCCCTTTGATCGGCATCAGAGGCTGTCATGGCTTTAATGTATTCTTCTTTGGCGGTTGAATTTTGGGCAGGCAGTAAGCTGCACAAGAATAAACCCAGTATTATGGAAGCGATGACTGTCTTTTTCATTTTCATTCACTCCTTGAGATTTTTTGCATCATAGAACTTGTTATAGCAAATGTCAAATTTTATTCAAATCTGCGAATCTCTTTCCCTCCAAGAAATATAATAGCAAATATTTTCCCGTATGAAAAGCTCACTTCCTTGTCATCTATTCTAAAAAAAATGGTTCAATTATGGCTGATCCTGGTCATTCATAAAATATGGTTGCGTTTCCAACACATTTACCATGATCGGCTCTCTTATCATTCTCAATTCATTAAGAACATACTTCTTACGTTAGTACATGTAATAATTTTACTTTATGCAGCCATATTTTACCTTCATAGGCGAGCCGATCTCACAGCATCTGCTGCAAGCTCGACTCGTGAATAACCAGGATCGACTTCCTGCATCCGAAGGCTAAATCTTCAATGTCGCTACGTCCACACCTGAATTTCGGTATGCCTTCTTCAACCTCGACTTGTTCATCATCCAGGTTATTTTTTCCCGGTTTAGATTTTTTTTGGGCTTTCAGGTAAAATGATTTCGTGATATATGAGAGAAAGGATTTCCAGGAACTTTTTAAATCCGCAGTTGGTCGGGAACTGAGGGAATCCGTCCCCCTCAGCCGGTTTTCAAACTTTAAAATAGGAGGGAATGCAGATTATTTTTTTTCTGCATCTTCCCTCAAGGAATTGATGGCTGCAGTTTATCTGTCTGAGAAAGAATATGTTTCTTACAGAATAATCGGGGGGGGATACAATGTACTGTTTGATGATGACGGGTTCAGAGGGCTGGTCATTAAAAACGATGTCCAAGGCATTAAAAAGCTTAAGGATTTTAAAGTGGAAGCTTTATCTGGTACGGGTCTGAATGACATGATTGATTTTTGTAAAGAGGGAGGACTGGGAGGAGCCGCATTTTTAGCAGGGATACCCGGAACGGTCGGAGGAGCTGTTTATGGGAATGCGGGTGCTTTTGGCCGGAGTATCGGGGATATTCTGGATGAGGCGGAGGTCCTGGAGCTTAACGGAAAAAGGACTGATGTAATAAAGCTCAAGAAGAACCAGATGGGATTCCAATACAGAAAGAGCCTTCTCAAGGAAAAGCCTTTTATTTTACTGAAAGCTGTTTTCAAACTGGCACCAGAGAGTGCTGAAGTCATAAAAAAAGATATTGAAAAAAATATAAAGGAAAGAAAGAAAAAACATCCTCCCTGGTCTGTTGCGTGTGCCGGAAGTTATTTTAAAAATCCTGTTTCAGATACAGGAGAGAAGATAGCAGCCGGATATCTTCTGGATAGAGTCGGAGCAAGGAGCCTGAAAAAAGGCGGAGCAGCGGTTTACAAAGGTCATGCAAATTTTCTTATCAATACCGGGAACGCCACTTCCAAAGATATCAGAGACCTTGCAGAGGAGCTCAAACAAAGGGTTAAGAAGAGATTTGGCATCACCCTGGAAGAGGAAGTCGTGTTTATTCCAGCAGGTGGTTAGAAAGCGGGGGTAGAAAGCGGGTCGGGCCCGGGCATCTTCAATCATATCAATAAGATAAACCTACTTTTCCACAGCACCTTACCCTGAAGAGCTGCCATTTTTGGGGGGCAAATCAGATGCGATGAGGGAATCACATATCTTCCAACAGTTCACTCTAATCCTCTAGTTCAGGGGTAAGGGAGATCTCTATTCTTTGCGTAGCACTATTAGACTGGTTTTTAATTCAAAATCAGAATTATTGCAAAGGAATCCGCTAGTTTTCTATTTTCTCTCAGAGTGATAGAATAATATAAAGAAATGAGACAATTGAAACTCGCCTTAGGAGTTATTATGTCTTATGAGTTATTATAAAGGAGGGTCAGATGAACAAAATGAACCGAAGACAATTTATTAAAGATTCAACGGTGACCATTGCCTCCCTTACGGTTGTTCCCAGGCATGTACTAGGAGGACCTGACACCGTAGCACCGAGTGATAAACTTAATATAGCAGGTATTGGTGTAGGCGGTCAGGGTGGCGGCGATATAAGCCGAGTTTCCAGTGAAAACATTGTGGCCCTCTGTGATGTCGATTGGAAAAGGGCAGAAAAGACTTTTAAAAAATTTCCCCAGGCTAAAAGATACCGGGATTTTCGGAAAATGCTGGAAAAACAAAAAGATATAGACGCTGTTGTCGTGGCTACTCCTGACCACGTCCATGCGGTTGCCGCAGTTTATGCCTTAAAAATGGGAAAACACGTTTACGTGGAAAAACCTTTGGCTCACACCATACATGAAGTTCGAGTCATGAGGAAAACTGCCAAGGAGGCAGGGGTCGCCACCCAGATGGGGAATCAGGGTCATGCCGAAGAAACAATGAGGATGCTTAAAGAATGGCTGGACGACGGGGCGATCGGAAAAGTCAGGAAGATAGAGGCATGGACACCCCATCCTGTGTGGCCTCAAGGAATATACCGGCCAAAAGAACAACCTTCTGTCCCCGATTATCTCAGCTGGGACCTCTGGCTGGGTCCAGCTCCCTACCGCCCTTACCATCCCGCATACCTGCCGGCAGCCTGGAGAGGCTGGTGGGATTTTGGCACCGGGGCACTGGGTGACATGGGATGCCACATCTTTGATCCCGTCTTCTATGCTCTTGAGCTTTCCTACCCTTCCAGCGTTGAAGCTAGTTATTCAATATTTGTCCCTGAAACAATGAACTGGGACAAACCAAAAAATGGAGAAAGCTATCCCAGGGCCTCCATCGTAAGGTACCAGTTTCCAGAGCGGGCAAATTATCCTCCCTTGAAGCTGACCTGGTACGACGGCGGCCTTATGCCGGAACGCCCTGAGGAACTAGAAGAGGACCGGAGAATGGGAAGTCCTTTCGGAGGTTTGCTTTTTTTTGGAGATAAGGGCAAGATTCTGTGTGGTTCTCATGGTGCCGAGTCATTACGACTGATACCAGAAAAAAGGATGAAGGAGTACAAGCTTCCCAAAAAAACCCTACCTCGCTCTGTTGGGCATTTTAAAGAATGGATCACAGCCTGTAAGGGTAGCAGACCCGCAGGTTCAAACTTTGATTATGCCGCCCCTTTAACAGAAACAGTACTGCTAGGCAACATTGCAATTCGCACCGGCCAAAAGATAATTTTGGACACCAAAACTGGAAAAATCAAAAATCTTCCAGAGGCAAATAATTATCTCAAACGGGAATACCGCAAGGGGTGGTCTCTTTAAAAATTGAATCGCTTTAAGAGCAAGGATTCTTAGAAGATCACCTAAAATAACGATCAAGCCAAAAAAATATTTTCTGGAGGCAACAGAGATAAAAAGAACAATTACCTGACTCCGAGTTTAAAGATACCAAAAGATTTTATTCCCCTCCCGGAAATAAAATAGGGCAGAGCATGACAAATAAATCCCCTTCCTTCTATAATGTTAAAAATTTAAAATCGTTTTGCTTTTATTACAAAAAGGAGGAAAACATGGAACAGGTTATGGTCCGCTAATACGGCCTCTATGCTAATGCCCACAATCGATCCTCTCATCTGTCCCAAATGCGGGGGGACCATGCGAATTGTTTCCTTTATTGAAGATCACAAAGTCATAGACAAGATCATCAAACACATTAATCTGACCTTTAAGGCCGCGCGGCCCCCGCC
>Ga0190359_1000193_pt1 | contig 40806 bp, 40 predicted proteins | sample 48721823_MG_FD_161269 | JGI IMG/M metagenome (GOLD analysis project Ga0190359, IMG submission 161269) | Hydrothermal vent microbial mat bacterial communities from Southern Trench, Guaymas Basin, Mexico - 4872-18-2-3_MG | ecosystem: Environmental > Aquatic > Marine > Hydrothermal vents >...
ATTGGACTGGAAACCAGATATCGTACTGGTATCAGGGCCTCCTTTATATCTCAAGCAGATGTCAAATGAAAAAAAGGAAAAAGCACTGACTGAAGCTGTAAGACTTTCTAAGGGAGTTGGTGTCTTGATCTTAGACCACCACCTCCTTCGAAGCAATGAAGGATATGCATTGCTCAAAAAAATTGAGTCTGGATCGGGCAATAAAGTCATGTGTGCGGCTGAATTCATGGGGAAGAGACCTCTTTTATTGGAGGCAAAAAGGAGATTATTATATAGGGAGATGCCTGTTCCAGACGGATGGCATAAAGAATATGCAAGGAAAAGAGTGGATACATCTGAATATAGACTGTGGCGGGGATACAAGGTGGACCAAAATGAAAAGAATGTCAACTAAAAGGATGAAATACACTCCCTTGGCAGAACGTATGAGGCCTAAAAGTCTTGATGGGTTTTACGGCCAGGAACACCTTATTGGAGAAGGCCGGATACTTACCCAGCTCATCAAGGCTGATAATTTGATTTCTCTTATTTTCTGGGGCCCGCCGGGTTCCGGAAAAACGACCCTTGGCGCGATCCTGGCTGACCATTTTAACCTCCCCTGCATGTTTTACAGTGCTGTTCTTTCAAGCATCAAAGAGATTAAAAAAGTGATGGAGGAGGCCGAGGAACACAGTAGATTATACAGGCAACCAACCATTATTTTCATTGATGAGATCCACAGATTCAATAAAGCACAACAGGCGGCCTTTCTTCCCTATGTTGAAAAAGGAGAGATTATCCTATTTGGATCGACCACTGAAAATCCGTCTTTTGAAGTGATCGCACCCCTTTTGTCACGGACTAAGGTATTGAAGTTGAATGCGTTGGAGCCGGAAACATTGGAAAAAATACTGAATAATGCTCTACGGGACAGAGAAAGAGGATTGGGAGAGAGAAAGACCCATATATCAAAAGAAGCCATGGACGCCGTAATCGTATACGCTGACGGCGATGCGAGAAGGGCTCTGAATACCCTGGAGATTGCGGTCCATCTGGCCAAGGATGATAAAGTAGATTTAGAAGCTGTCAAAGAGGCCCTGCAGCAGAGGATTCTTCTCTATGATAAAAAAGGCGAAGAGCATTTTAATCTCATTTCTGCTTTACACAAAAGCTTAAGAAACAGTGATGTGAATGCCTCTCTCTATTGGCTGGCAAGAATGATAGCAGCAGGTGAGGACCCGATGTATATAGCAAGAAGGCTGGTCAGGTTTGCTTCGGAGGATGTAGGACTTGCAGATAATAATGCTCTCAATATAGCTCTGAATGCCAAGGACTCCTTTGAATTCATCGGTTCTCCTGAAGGGGAACTTGCTTTAGCCCAGGCGGTCATTTATCTCGCTTCAGCCCCTAAAAGCAATAGTGTGTATAAAGCATTCAGCAAAGCCGTCAAAGATGTGGAATCATCTCTATTTGAACCGGTTCCTCTTCATTTAAGGAATCCTGTTTCTTCATTAATGAAAAAACAGGGTTATGGAAAAGACTACAAATACGCACATGACTTTGGTGAGGCCACTACAGACATGGAAACAATGCCGGAAAATCTTAAAAACAGGGAATATTATGAACCGGGGTCCATGGGATTTGAAAAAGAGATGAAAAAAAGACTGGAGTGGTGGAATGAGATCAAAAAAAAGATTAAAGAGAAAAAAGGACCTCCTTTATAAGGATTAACCTGACCTATTCATAAAAAAATGGCGATGTATTTATAATTTATTTTTTTTATCTTCCTTTATTAAATAGTAGATTTCCCAGCTCAGCTCGTCTGCGAGACATCCTATACAGGATTTTTCTGTTGTGGCGATTTCTTCATCTTTTATTTTTTCTTTTATGATGTTTTTGACGAGCTTCCTGATTTTATAAAGCAAAATATAGTTTATCATTATCTTACAAACGGAATAATAACAACTTGCTCTGGTTTAGTAAAGTAAGGGCATGAAGCTCTTTTCTTTTGACGGGCCCATTGTTTTGTTATAATGATATGATATCAATGATATTATTGAATAAGCTTGGCTTGATAAGGATCATGAAGAGAAGTGCGGTATTTTATTTTGTCTTTATTTATGCCCTGAGTTCTTGTTCTTTTCAAAAAAAACAGGAGCCGGCTGTGGAACCGGTTCTTGATTTTCCAATAATACAGGAAGGCGAGGTTTGTTTCGAGGGCGAGATAAACAGATTTATGACACGAAGTGAGAACAGGGTGTATTTTTCTTCTTCTAAAGGGAATTTGTACTGTATAGAGGAACTTAAGCAAGGAGCGCTATTGCTGTTTGCATCAGGAATTGATTTTGTTTCTCCGCCATATATTAGCACTGAATACATTTTTCTTTATGACAGCATGAACAATATTTATTGTATCCGTAAAAACGGCGCATTGTTTTGGAAGACTCGCATAGAAGAAAATATCTCGGGAGGCATAGCCGCTTCCCATGGGAAAATATTTTTCGGGACTGAAAACGGAAATTTTCTGTCCTATGAGGCTGATTCCGGAGAATACCTCTGGGGAATGAAAACAGAAGGACCTATCCGGTCATTGCCTGTCGTCATAGATGATACGGTTGTGTTTGGATGCGATGACAGGAAAGTGTATTTTGTAAACTTTGATGGGGACATAATAAAAGAGTATGAAACAGGAGGTCATGTCAGAGGATCCTTTGTGTACAGACAGGGCCGGCTTTATTTTGGCTCCTACGATGAATACTTTTACTGTATCCATATGGAGAAAAAAAAGATCGAGTGGAAAGTTAAAACAGGCGGAAAAGTTCATGCTTATCCTTTGCTGGGCAAGAAATGTGTCTTGTTTGTTTCCTGGAATAATGTTCTTTACTGTTTGAATGATAGGAACGGCACGGTTTTATGGTGGAACCAAATTCCTGCCCGGTGCCTGTTTCCAATAGAGGCCGTCGGATCCCGGCTGCTGGTCACATCTCTCTCTTCAGAAGTGAACTGCTTTGATATCAAAACGGGTGAAGATAAAGGAGAATATATCGTTAAAAATGAATTGAGATCCAATCCTCTATGGTTCCGTGACACCCTGCTTTTATCGGTTTATGATAAAGAGAATGATATGAGTAAGATACTTTTTTTAATAAAAGGCAAAGAATTGTTAGAAAAAAAATTGTGAGAGGAGATTTAACATGAACAGGGAAGAGGCTTTTAAATTAGTCAAGAAATATCTAAAAAACAAAAATCTCGTTAAACACTCTCTTGCTGTCGAAGCATGCATGAGAGCCCTTGCAAAAAAATTTAATGAGGATGTCGAAAAATGGGGACTTGCCGGATTGTTGCATGATATCGATTATGAAATGACCGAGAAATCTCCTGAAAAGCATGGAATAGAGGCCATGACCATCTTAAAGGATTATGATATTGACCCAGATATCCTGAGGGCCATAAGGGCTCATTCAGGGAGATCGGAGTGTGAATCAAAGATGGACTGGTCCATATATTCTGTAGATCCCCTAACAGGGCTTATTGTTGCCGCTGCCCTTATGCATCCCAGTAAAAAAATAAGAGAGGTTGATTCGGATTTTGTCAAAAGACGATATAAAGAAAAAAGTTTTGCCAGGGGGGCTAAGCGAGAGGTTATCCAAGAAATCAGTAATACAGGACTTGAACTGGATGAACTTATTTCCATAAGTTTGAAAGCCATGCAGGATATTGACCAGGATCTCGGACTTTAAAACATGAGGAATGGATTATGCCAAAAAAGCTTTTCCGATTACAGAGCAGCAAAATGATTGCGGGGGTGTGTACCGGAATATCAAGATACTTTGATCTGGATGTTTCTCTCATTAGATTGATTTTTGTCGGGCTTGCCTTGATCACTGCCTTATTCCCCATGCTGGTTTTTTATATTATAGCCTGGATCATTATTCCAACGGAGGAAGAAGCTCCTTCCTCAAAAAAGAAGAGGGAGTCATCCAAATAGCCGTTCGGCATTTTAATATGGATCCGTCAGGATGGATGAGCTGTTTGACTTCTTAGGACATATTCGTTATTTTAATCCTGTTTTAAAGTGATGATTAGAGGAGTGGAAAGAGACTGATGACTCCAATGGAAGATATCCCTTTCAACCACATAGCTGTTGAAGGAATGATGAAGTCCGGGAAAAGAAGACTGGTTCAGGCATTATCTCAAGAAATTGGAGGAAAAGCTGTTTTTGACCAGGAGGATAATCCCTACTTAAGAAATTTTTATGAAGAAAAAGAAGGGGCTGCTTTTTTGACGCAGCTCGTTTATCTTGTCAATAGATATCACCAACAATCAACCTTGCTGCAGAGGGATCTGTTCTCAGAACGGATCATATGTGACTATCTTTTTGAGAAGGACAAGATATATGCCTATCAGACTTTGACGGATGAAGAATTAATAGTATATGAGAAAATATTCGGTATTTTCTACGAAAAAGTAGCTAAGCCGGATTTAACCATTTATCTTCAAATATCTCTGGATACGATTCTGGAGAGGATATCAAAGACCGGATCGGAAATGGAGAAAAATATTTCTGAAAAGTATCTGGAAGACATACTGGAGGCCTTTGATTATTTCTTTTTCAATTATCAGGCGACTCCTTTGCTGGTCGTTAAAGCAGATAATCTTGATTTTGAAAGAAAGGAAGATGTGGAGGATATTGCTGACAAAGTTGCCCAGATGAAAAAAAATACTCTTTATTATGTCCCCCTGGACAGACAGAACCAGAAAAAGAGAGAGAAGACAGATAAATGAGACTTTACCTCAATCCTGATAAGTAAAGGCAGGATGGGGAGAAAGGAAGAAACATGTCTGAAAATTTAAATCAAAGGGTCATCATTCCAGACCTGATCAAAAAAAAGAGAAAAGGAGAAAAGATTGTTGCGTTGACTGCCTATGATTTTCCTACGGCAAAGATAGTTGACAGTGTGGGAGTGGACATTGTGCTTGTGGGAGATTCCCTTGGCATGGTTGTTCTAGGCTATGCTGATACCATCCCTGTGACTATGGATGAGATGATCCACCATACGAAAGCAGTGAGCAGAGGAGTCAAAAGAGCCCTTGTAGTAGGGGATATGCCCTATATGAGCTTTCAAATCTCCAAACAGGAAGCTGTACGGAATGCTTTTCGTTTTGTAAAGGAAGCCGGAGCGAGAGCTGTAAAGATAGAAGGGGCCTCTCCCTTTCGGCTGGAGATAATACACGCTTTGATAGAAGCAGAAGTCCCTGTTATGGGCCATGTTGGACTGACTCCCCAGTCAGTCAACCGGATAGGTAGTTTTAAAGTCAGAGGAAAGAATAAAGAAGAGGCTGACCAGATCATAAATCAGGCAGAAAAATTGGAGGAAGCAGGTGTTTTTTCAATAATCCTTGAGTGTATTCCCTTGGAACTGGCAGAGGTTATCACGGACAGGTTAGGTATTCCTACTATAGGTATCGGAGCTGGCCGATTTTGTGATGGACAGATTCTGGTTTTCCACGACCTATTGGGATATTCAACCGGATACTTGCCTAAATATGTAAAAAAATACGTTGACCTGAATAAGATATTCATTGATGGGATCAGTCAATATGTGAAAGAGGTAAGAGAAAATACATTTCCTTCGGATGTCTATTCCTATCATTCCAGGGAAATAGAAAGGGCCTTTCTATCAAGAAAAACCAAAAAATAGGGCTTCGAAAGTTTTTTTAAGAGAGCAGGAAACAATCATGAAAGTGATACAAAGCATTGAGGAAATGAAGAAGGAAATGCGAAGACACCGGCATGAAAGGGAGTCCATAGGTTTTGTCCCCACTATGGGGTATTTACATGAAGGGCATTTGAGTCTGGTCAGAGAAGCTGTTAAAAGGACAGACTGTACTGTGGTGAGTGTGTATGTAAATCCCACTCAATTCGGTCCGAATGAAGATTTTGAACAATATCCCAGGGACCTGGACAAAGATGCAGAGATACTGGACGAGGAGGGAGTGGATTATTTGTTCACTCCTAAGGACAGTGATATGTATCCGAATGAATACAGAACATATGTTGAAGTGCAAGACCTGCAGGATGTGATGTGCGGTGCTTCAAGGCCCGGCCATTTCAGGGGTGTTTGTACCGTGGTTATGAAGCTGTTTCATATTGTAGGGCCCGATAGAGCCTATTTTGGGCAGAAAGATGCCCAGCAGGCTGTTATTTTGAAAAAAATGGTTGAAGACCTCAATATGGATATCGCAATATCAGTCCTACCTATTGTCAGGGAAAAAGACGGAGTGGCCTTAAGCTCAAGAAACAGCCTCCTTAAGAAGGAGGAAAGGTCAGCTGCCAGATGTTTATTCAGAAGCCTTCAGTTGGCGATGGAGGCTGTTAGAGGAGGGAAGAGGGAATCAAGTGAAGTAGTCAATTTGATAAGGAATGAGATAGGAAAAGAAAAATCAGCTAAGATAGATTATATTGAGATCGTCAATAAAAATACCCTTGAATCCATGATGGAAATAAAGCAAGGAAGGACACTTATTGCTTTGGCCGTGTATATAGGAAAAGTTAGATTGATAGATAATATGATTGTTTAAGCTTGATCGATCCCGATTTGATGAGGTGATGATTTTTGTGAAAGATCCAGGTAGGATGATTAAGGAGGCATAAGAATGATAAGAATCATGCTTAAATCCAAGATACATAATGCAAAGGTCACAGAAAAAAATGTTAATTACCAGGGAAGTATTACCTTAGCCAAAGATTTGATTAAAGAGGCAGATCTTTTTCCTTTTGAACAGGTCCATATCTATAATATTTCGAACGGAGAAAGATTTATAACTTATGTGATACAGGATGAAAAAAGGCCCGGAGTTGTGTGTCTGAACGGAGCAGCGGCTCATAAGGTCAGTATCGGGGATAAAATCATTATTGCTTCCTATTCTCAAATGAGTGACGAGGAAGCTGACTTTCACAGGCCAAAAATACTGATACTGGACAAAGACAATAAGATCAAAGAGACCAAATTCTGAAATTCAGGTGTGGACGTGGCGATTTTGAAGATTTAGCCTTCCATATCTGATTTTCACATTTTATGAATAACCAGGATCAGTCGAGGTGGTAGTTAGGTGCTTCTTTGGTAATGATAACATCGTGGACATGACTTTCCCTGATTCCTGCGGATGTGATCTTGATAAATTTTGCTTTTTTCTGCAGGTCCTTTATGCTAGAGCAGCCAGCATAGCCCATTCCTGCCTTAAGGCCGCCCACCATCATCTGTATTATGTGAGTAACACTGCCTTTATTAGGGACACGGCCTTCTATGCCTTCAGGTACTAATTTTGCTCTATTAGTTGCGTCTTGAAAATACCTATCACCGGTCCTTCCTTCACGCATGGCTTCCAGAGATCCCATGCCTCTGTAAATTTTATAAGAGCGTCCCTGATAAATGACAACTTCTCCCGGGGATTCATCAGTTCCAGCTAAGAGATTGCCTATCATGACTGAATCAGCTCCGGCAACTATGGCTTTTGTGATGTCGCCGGAAAATTTAATTCCTCCATCTGCTATGAGAGGAATGTCATGCGCTTCTGTGACTTGATAAACATTGGCAACAGCTGTTATTTGCGGGACACCGGCGCCGGATATGATTCGAGTCGTACAGATAGATCCGGGACCGACTCCGACTTTCACGGCATCTACATCGAGTTTTATGAGATCTTTGGCAGCTTCTGCCGTTGCTATATTGCCGGCAATAAGCTCTACATCCGGAAACTTATTTCTTAATATTTTGATCGTGTCCAGGACTTTCTGTGAATGCCCGTGCGCTGTGTCAACCACGAGCACATCACTTTTTGCATGGGTGAGTTCAGCGGCTCTTTCTATGGTGTTTTCAGCAATTCCAATGGCTGCTCCTACTCTAAGCTGTCCGAGTTTATCCTTGCATGCATGAGGATATTTAATCCGCTTAAGGATATCTTTATACGTTATCAATCCTTTCAAATGGAATTTCTCATCAACCATGAGGATTTTTTCGATTTTATGTTTATGAAAAAGCCTTTTCGCCTCTTCGATAGAGGTTCCAAGCGGAACCGTGATCAGTTCTCTGGTCATTATTTTTTCTATGGCAAGATTGAGGCGTGTTTCAAACCGGATATCCCGGTTTGTAAGGATGCCCAATAATTTATTGTTCTCATCTGTTATGGGAAGCCCGGAGATTTGATATTTTTTCATGACTTCTTTAGCTTCATATATCTTATCCTGAGGCTTCATGGTTATTGGGTTTACAATCATTCCGCTTTCATGACGCTTTACTTTATCCACCTCTTCGGCCTGTTTATCAATGGGCATATTTTTGTGGATGATCCCTATCCCGCCGTTTTGGGCCAGGGCAATAGCCATCTTGGATTCCGTTACCATATCCATTGCAGAGCTGATTATGGGCATGGATAAACCAATATTACGGCTCAGTTTCGTTGTTACATCAACCTCAGCCGGAAGAATATTTGACTTTGCAGGCATTATCAGCACGTCATCGAATGTCAGACCTTCTAATATTTCTTTATGCAGCATTCTTTTTCTCCTTATTTTATTTTTTTTCTCTTGCCCTTTTTTCTCTTCTTAGGGATTACAGAGCGTGCCTTTTTACCCTGTCTTGTCGGGGAAGTCTGAGGTTTTTTATAGTAGATCTCTTGTTCTTTTCTTTCCGGCATTTCTTCTTTTTCAACAGGCTGAAGTAAAAACAGAAACTTTAGTGTTTCCTCTTCGATCCTATCCATCATTGCTTGAAACATATCATAGCTTTCTCTTTTATACTCAACAAGAGGATCTCTTTGTCCGTATCCTCTCAGGCCTATGCCTTCTTTTAAATGGTCCATGGCAAGCAGATGGTCTTTCCATTGAGAATCAATCACTTGAAGCATTATGATTCTCTCGAATTCCCTCATCCTCTCGGGTGAGATCATTCTTTCTTTTTCTTCATAAATCTCATTTAAGGCGTTTATTGTTTTTTCATGAAGTTCTTGGAAATTGATGGTTTCCCAATTGATTTCTAATTCATCGACGTCCAACCCGAACTGAGCCTTTATAGCACTTGTAAAACCTTCGATATTCCAATCATCCGGAGATTTATCTTCGTTGGTGTTGGTGTCCATTATCCAGTCGACTATATTGAGTCTGATTTCCTGCAGGTATTCCTTCATATTTTTTCCTTGGAGGATTTCTTTTCTCTGTGAATAGATCGACTCTCTCTGTTTGTTCATCACATCATCGTATTCAAGAAGATGCTTTCTTATGGAAAAGTTACGGGCTTCCACTTGTTTTTGCGCTCTCTCAATGGCTTTGGTGACCATTTTGTGTTCAATAGGGATTCCTTCTTCCATCCCGACTCTGGTCATGATTCCCGAGATTTTTTCACTTCCAAAGATGCGCATGAGGTCATCTTCAAGGGAAAGATAAAATCTGGATGAGCCTGGATCTCCCTGTCTCCCGCACCTTCCTCTTAATTGATTGTCTATTCTTCTGGCTTCGTGTCTTTCCGTACCTATAACGTGGAGCCCTCCCAGGGAAATAACTTTTTCTTTTTCAGGCATTGTGATGGACAGGGCTTTTTGAAGAGCTTTCTGGCGCTCCTCCTCTTCGCTATTTTCTTTGTCCCCTTTTCTGTTAAGGATGTCTTCGGCTAAGGAATCAGGATTACCTCCTAATAAAATATCAACGCCTCTTCCCGCCATATTTGTGGCTATAGTGACCGCACCCACTCTTCCGGCCTGGGCTATGATCTTTGCTTCGGATTCATGATATTTTGCATTGAGGACATTGTGTTTGATGTGTTGTTTATTCAGGATGGAACTGAGGTATTCTGACTTTTCAATAGAAATGGTCCCCACTAGTACAGGCCTTCCCTTCTTATTGTTTTCTATTATCTCATTGGCCACAGCATCCCATTTTTCTTTGGCTGTTCGGTAAATAAGGTCATCAAGTTCGTTTCGTATAAGAGGTTTGTTAGTGGGGATCTCGACCACGTCAAGGTCATACAGGGAATGGAACTCAGCAGCTTCTGTGGTTGCTGTTCCGGTCATACCGGCTAATTTTTCGTACATTCTGAAATAGTTTTGGAATGTTATGGAAGCAAGGGTTTGGTATTCAGCTTCGATTCGGACATTTTCCTTTGCTTCTAATGCCTGATGCAAGCCGTCACTGTACCGCCTTCCAGGCATGAGTCTCCCTGTAAATTCATCGACAATGATCACTTTTCCGTCTTTTATCATATAGTCGACATCTTTTTTGAAGAGATGATGCGCTTTCAGTGCTTGATTAATGGCGTGGATCAGGTCCATATGTTTGATGTCATACAGGTTATCTATATGAAGAGATTTTTCTGCATGCTCCACTCCATCCTCTGTAAGAACAGCCGTTCTTGTTTTTTCGTCTATTTGATAATCTCTGGATTTATCCAGTTTTTTCACCAAGTTGTTGATTTTGTAATATATGGAGGTCGAATCTTCGGTTGGACCGGATATGATAAGGGGAGTTCTGGCCTCGTCTATTAGAATGCTGTCGACTTCGTCAAGAATTGCGAATTTATGTTCTTTCTGGACGATATCCATAAGGCGAAATTTCATATTATCTCTGAGATAGTCGAAACCGAATTCATTATTTGTTCCGTATGTGATATCTTTTTCATAGGCGTCTTGCCTGTCGATTTCATTCATGTCATGCTGTATAATACCGACTTCTAATCCAAGGGTTTTATAAATAGGCCCCATCCACTCTGCATCTCTTTTTGCCAGATAATCATTGACCGTGACTATATGAACACTGCCATTTTTTTCAAGTGCGTTAAGATAAGCAGGAAGAGTAGCTACCAGGGTTTTTCCTTCTCCTGTTTTCATCTCTGCTATTTTGCCCTGATGGAGAACCACTCCGCCTATAATTTGCACATCAAAGGGCCTCATATGGACTTTTCTCTTTGCTGCTTCCCTTACAACAGCAAAGGCTTCAAAGAGGATGTCATCTAAAGAGGCTCCGTTGCTTATTTTATTCTTGAATTCATTTGTTTTTTCTCTAAGCTGCTGGTCGCTCAGATTTTTGATTTCCGTTTCAAGGTCATTCACGGCCGCTACAAAGGGTTGGAGTTTTTTTATATCCCGTTCGGTCTTAGTGCCGAATATCTTGCTTAAGAGTGTGTTGAACATTTGCATAATTTTTAACAGATATAGGGCTTGGTTGTCAATTAAAGTTGTGGTATATTATTCAGTTAACCCCTTGAATTTTTTTTCTGCTTCTTTTATCATCACTAGTTAACTTTTAAGACATGGATAGATCAAATGATGAGTTTAATAAATTCGCCCCGGAGAAAACAATTAAGAATAACCAATATATCCGGGGGAGCTGAAGTGCGAAGAAGGCTTTTCTCTTTGGGGATCCATAAGGATGATATCGTGGAGCTGGATTCCCGAAGCATGTTCAGAGGGCCGGTGCTTATAAGAAACAACACGACAGGGACCTCTGTAGCCATCGGGAGAGGGATCGCCAGCAAAATCATGGTTGACTTTGTTGAATAAAAAAGAGGGCATTCCTGATATAGTTTTCATCGGCCAGCCTAACTGTGGGAAAAGTACGCTTTTTAATTTTATTGCAGGGCTTAAAGCCGTCACATCGAATTTTCCAGGAACGACTGTCAAGCACACGCACAGCAAAGTCAGTGTCAGAGGAAGATTGTTCAATATCATAGATCTGCCGGGGACTTATTCTCTCAATCCTGCGGATGAGGCAGAAAAGGTGGCCCTCACACATCTCTTTGTTGAAAAACCTGATCTGGTAATAAATGTTGTGGACGCTTCCATACTCGGAAGAAGCTTAGAGATGACACTGGAACTGATGGAACTGGAATATCCGATGGTGCTGGCATTGAACATGATAGACATGGCGGAGAAAAAGGGGATAGAAATAGATCCGGAAAAGTTAGAAGAAATGCTCGGAATTCCTGTCGTTTCCACTATTGCTTCTCATGGAAGGGGAGTTAAAGAGCTGCTGGATAGAGCCATATCTTGTCTTGATGAAGGTTTGAAACCGAAGAGACTGGCCTGGTCCAAGGACATAGAAGATAAAATTAAGGAAGTGGAAGAATTCATTCCGGATGAATTTAAATCCGTAGCCAATAATAGATTCACAGCTATCAAATCCATAGAGCTGGACAGGCCGTCTTTTAACCGGATGATCCAGGAAATAAGCCTTCCTTTAAAAAACAGCATAGACAATGCAAGGGAGGAGCTTCAAAGGAATCATGATGCGCCTGCATATGAGGTCATTGCCGCAGAGAGGCATCATCTTGCCTTTAAAATGTTTGAAGATTGCTGTAAGGTAACCCGGAGGAAAAAAGCGAGCTTTGCAGAGAGAATTGATGATATCCTTATGCATCCATTCTTGGGTTATTTTATCTTGCTCGGTGTGTTTATCAGTTTTTTTCTGATCATTTTTGTAGTAGCAAGCCCGATCGAGGAATTGCTTCTAGCCCCTTTAACCGCATTAAGAGGCGTTTTATCCGATTTCTTGGGAAAAGGGATTTTGTTTTATTTAGCGGATGGTCTTATACAGGGAATAGGAGGCGGAATAGCCATTGTGCTTCCTTATTTCATTCCTTTGCTTCTGTTGATGTCTTTTCTTGAGGATATCGGATATTTATCAAGGGTTGGATTCTTGATGGATACACTGATGCATAAGATAGGGCTTCATGGAAAATCCGTTTCGCCTTTTATGCTTGGTTTCGGATGCAATGTCCCTGCAGTCGTCTCAACACGGATCCTTGAATCTAGGCGGGATAAAATCATCACCACGTTGTTGATTCCTTTTATTCCCTGTTCTGCAAGGACCACTATTATCCTGGCGCTGATCGCTTTTTATGTAGGGCCTTTATGGGCTGTGGGTTTTTATCTCTTCAATATGCTCCTTGTGGCTGTTTTAGGAAGGGTGATCTCACTGTTTTTTAAAACACAGTCTCCGGGTCTTATCCTTGAGATACCGTCTTTAAAAGTCCCTTCTATCTCAAATGTCCTTAAGAAAGTATATTTTCAATTAAAGTCTTTTATTGGATTTGCATGGCCTATTTTGATCGCAGGAAGTGTGGTGCTGGGCCTTTTTCAATTTTTTCATGTAGATAGAGTCATCAATATCGCTCTTTCACCGATTGTCGAGCATGTTCTTGGATTGCCCGAGGAATTAGGAGTCACATTAATTTTTGGTTTTTTAAGGAAGGAACTCTCTCTTATCATGATGCTTCAGGCTTTGGGAGTCGGTTACAGCCAGCTTTTAACCGTAGTATCGCAACAACAGATCATTGTCTTCACTATATTTCTTAGTTTTTTTATTCCGTGTCTGTCTACAGTAGCCATAATATGGAAAGAAATAGGAAGAAAGTGGGCTTTCCTGTCCGTTCTGTTGAACACTTCAGTGGCATTGCTCATTAGTTTCATTGCCAGGCTCATATTCATTGGAATATGAATTTGAGAGGGGCTGTCAGAAATAGAAATACTTTATAAACAGTCACCGAACTTTATGTGACATGGCTTATTGTTTTTGAAAATTTCCGGTAGTATCCAGAAGAATAGATGTCATCTATTTGTTCAAACAAGACATCAACTTCCCCTTTTTTATTATAAAAATGAGGACCGATACGGATAACATCTTCATTGTCTGTGCGGCCTTTCCTGAAATCCACCAGTATTTTTTTTTGATCAAGTGCTTGTTTGACTTGAAAAGCATAAGGGAGGTTTATTGAAACAGCTCCTCCTCTGAGCTCTTTTTTTAAAGGAGAATGAATCGAAAAATTTCTTTCTTTGGCTTTATTTATGATCCATTGAGTCATGGACGTGGATTTATCTCTGATGTTTTTTATTCCTATGTTCTTTATGATATCAAGTCCGGCCGCGGCTGTGTAAAGGCAGGCAATGGGCGGAGTTCCTGACATGAACCGGTAAGATCCTGATGTGTATTTTAAATCAAGATCAAATTTGAAGGGATTCTCATGAGCCATCCACCCAGTGAGAGAGGGTTGGATTTTTTCTGCCAACTCTGGATTGACATATAAGAAAGCATTCCCCGGCCCCCCGCAAAGCCATTTAAGACAGCCTCCGATATAAAAATCTATTCCTGCTTTTTTAAGATGAACAGGAATGATCCCCGGTGCGTGATATCCGTCAATAATCGTCTTTGCACCGACTTGAGATGCCTTTTCAGCTATTGATTGAATATCCTGGATAAAAGAGCTTTTGAAACACACATGAGAAGTGGCAACAAATAAAGTGGTATCATCTATTCTTTCTGTGATTTTTTCTGTCTCCAAATAAGAGGGTTTTTTACTTTTGATTATCTCCAGTTTCCATCCCATGGATTCAGCAATTTTTGAGACAGCATATATGGAAGAAGGAAAATCCAGGTCAGTCATGATGATTCTGTTCCTTTTGTCATCCTTATTGTTAAACTGAGTGGACAGAGCCATCCAGTGAGAGATGGTTGCATTGGAGGTCATGGTGATGCTGTCTTTTTCTGCTTTCAAAAGTTCCTGGATCTTTGTGCTTATTGTTTTTGATAAATCCCACCATTCTTTTTTCCAGGCATTGACTCCTTGTTTGGACCACAGATTATAGTAATGTTCCAGCCCTGCTTTGACTTTTCTGGGAACAGCGCCCAGGGAATTACTGATAAGGTAAACACAATTTTTTAAAACAGGGAACTGCTCTCTTATGGATGTAAAATCATTTTCATTTTTTAGATCAAACATAGCTAAGAGTCGCTTTCGTTTTTAACCTGAACTATTAACCTGACCTATTCATAAAAAAACGGCGATGTTTATATTTTTATTCATCATCCAGGTTAAGATAGATTATATAATATTTTCGGGTTTTCTTGAAATTTAAGACGGGATAAGGCTATAATTTAATGTGACGATGAAAGAAATCCAGTTGTTTGTTTATCAAAAAGCAGGAGATCCCTTTTCTTTTGACTTTACGGAAGACAAAGTTTCTATGGGCAGGTCAAGTGATAATGATATATCAATTCCTGACCCCTTTTGTTCAGGCTTTCATGCCCGAATAGACAGGTTGGGGAAAGACTTTATACTCAAGGATAATGACAGCAAAAACGGAACTTTTTTAAACGGAGAGAAGATTCAATCTGAAGTCAGGCTCAAAGAAGGCGATGAGATCCTTATTGGTTCGACAAGGATTGTGTTTAATAAGAAGCTGTCCACTAATGTTGAATTTACGGATTCCCCTTCCTCTTCTGTCAATGTCAATACCATAATGCATCTTGAAGATATACTGAGAAAACCGGAGTTAAGCACCACCATAGAAGCCAAAGAGAAAGCCTTTGATATCGAAAAAATCAAAAAGGAACATAAATCCCTGTCTGTCATCAGTGAAGTAAGCAGGACTCTCGTGCTGCACAAACCTCTCAGTGAATTGTTGGAACATATTATGGATTTAATATGTGAGAACCTGCCCATGGATAGAGGAGTTCTCATGATAAAAGAGGGGAATCCTGTTCAGTTTATACCGAAAGTCATACGCGTCAACAACACCAGCCTAGTGAATAAAAAGATAAATGTCAGCCAGAGTATTGTTGACATGGCGGTGAACAAACATTCTTCAATCTTAGTTTCTGACGTTCAGGCGGATCCCAGGTTTAAAGCCCAGGAAAGTGTCATACGGTTTAATATAAGTTCAGCTATGTGTGTCCCTTTATGGAACAATAAGGAAATCATTGGAATCATATATTCGGACCGCATATCCTTAAGCAAGCAGTTCAATGAAGAAGACCTGAAACTTCTGACGCTGTTGTCTAACCTGGCTGCTGTGAAGATTGAGAACTCAAGGTTGATCGACAAGTCAATAGAAAAAGAGAAAATGGAAAAAGAACTGGACCTGGCTGCTAAAATACAAAGAGATTTTCTTCCCAAAAAAGATCCGGAAATAGAAGGATACCAAGTTTCAGGGATCAACATTCCCTGCCAGCAGGTAGGAGGAGATTATTACGATTATATTCTTATCGATGAGGACCGTATTGGGATCACCATTGCTGATGTTTCCGGAAAAGGCGTGGGGGCTTCGTTATTAATGGCTTCTTTAAGAGCCTCCCTTTATTCAGAAGTCAGTAAAGATTCATCAGTAGAGGGCATGGCTTGCCGATTGAATGATTTTGTCAATAAAAGCTCGGACATCAATTCATTTATCACATTTTTCTTTTTAGAACTGAATAAAAGAAACGGAGATTTTATATATGTCAATGCAGGGCATAATCCTCCTTTTCTTATAGATAAAAAAGGCAGGATATCTTGTCTGGAAACCTGCGGCCTGAGCCTGGGGATGTTTCCTTCTGTCTCGTATGAAAAAAGAAAAGGGCATTTAGCTCCCGGAGAAATTATTGTCTTTTATACGGATGGGATTACGGAGAGCCGGAATAAAAAAAACGAGGAGTTTGGGGAAAAGGGTTTGAGAGATTTTATTATAAGCCATAGAAGACAGAAACCGTCAGAAATCATAGATGGGTTATTGAAACATCTTAATGAATTCATATCCGGAGCAGACAGAATGGATGATATGACTGCAGTGATCATTAAGAAAGAATGAGCTGAATTCTTGGATTTATTTTTTCTGTAGGAATGACTTAAGATTGCGTGCGGCTTTTTTCCCAATTAAGTTGGCTATTTCATTCACAGGAGCCTGAAGGATATCTTTTATATTTCCATATTTCTCGAGGAGTGCTGATTTGCGCTTTGGCCCTATTCCCGGGATTCCATCCAGAAAAGATTCAAAGCTTTTATCCTTACGCCGTTTACGGTGATAACTGATAGCAAAGCGGTGAGCTTCGTCACGGATATGCTGAAGAAGTTTTAAAGCGGCTGATGTCCTATCCAATTTTATGCCGTCTTTTATTGGATCCGTGAATATGATTTCTTGTTTTTTTGCGATAGAGACAACAGAAACTCCAGGTTGGAGGTTGATGTCTTTAAGGGCTTTTTGAGCGGCATGGAGCTGTCCTTTCCCGCCGTCTATAAGAATAAGTTCAGGGAGAGGGATCTCGGATTCAGCCGATCTTTTATATCTTCTTAAGACTATTTCCTGAATACTGTGTATATCATCAGGTCCTGTCACTGTCTTTATTTTAAACTTTCTGTAGTCTTTCTTGGAAGGTTTTCCGTTTTTAAATACGACGACAGATCCGACGGATTCCTTTCCTCCGGTATTTGAAATATCGATTCCTTCTATGCTCCTTGGGAGCGACTTCAGATTGAAGAGCTGCTGCAGTTCTTTCAACGGATTCGGTTTGATTGTTTTTCTAAGAAGGTTCATTTCAGCATTTCGGACAGCCAGGTCCACGATTTTTTTATTGTTTCCCCTTTTAGGGACGTGCAAAACAGGGGATTCTTTTCCTGTACGGCTGAGTTTCTTCAACAGCTGGTCTTTTTTAGCCGGCTCAAAGGGAACCAGGATTTTATCAGGGGTATCATTCCGGTTTGAATAAAAATCCATTATCTGGTTGTGCAGGATTTTTTTATCACTTGTTTTTTTTGCGCTGATAGTCCAGCTTGAAGATTCAATGACTTTTCCTTTTCGCATAAGAAAAACATAGAGGGCTGCGGTGTCCTGCTTTCTAAAAAAGCCGAATATATCTTTATCTTCCGCTTTGACAGAGATGAGCTTTGGCTTGATTCTTATTTGATCCAAGGAGAGAACGAGGTCTCTCAATCGTTTGGCCTTTTCAAAATCATGCTTTTGTGAAGCTTCAGTCATTCTTGTTTTCAATTTGTTTTTGAGTTTTTCGGTTTTGCCTTCTAAAAAAAGCAGAGCGCTGTTGACATCGTCATTGTAGTCAGATTCGTTAATCATCCTCATGCACGGGGCAGAGCATTGGTTTATATCATATTCCAAGCAGGGTCTTTTTCTTCTTCCCGGAATATCTTCCTTGCAGCTTCTTATGCCGAATTGTCTGCTTATGAGGTTTATTGTCTTGCGGGCGGCCGAGGAAGGAGTGAACGGTCCGAAGTATCTTGCATTGTCAGATTCTGTTCTGCGGCAGAGAAGTATGGCTGGATATTTATCCTGAACCGTGACCTTTATGTAAGGATAACTTTTATCGTCTTTTAGTCTGAGATTATACTTTGGCTGGTGCTGCCTTATGAAGTTATTCTCAAGAATTAAAGCCTCCCTTTCAGAGTCTGTGACGATAAAGTCGATGTTGTGAGTTTCATTTAAAAGAGTATGGATCCTTGGGTCGGATGGAGAAGAGAAATAAGATTTTACGCGTTCCTTTATAGAGCGGGCTTTTCCAATGTATATTGTTTTGCCGGTTTGGTTTTTAAAAAGATATATCCCCGGTTTTGAAGGGAGCTTGTGAGCTGTTTTAATCAGTCTTTGCTGTTTTTTATCTTTCATCTCACGTGTTTTCTACCTGGAATTTTTGAATTTCATATAATTTATCACGGTACCTGGCCGCTTTCTCGAATTCGAGTCTTTCAGCCGCCCGGTTCATTTTGTTTTCCAGCTCTTTAATCTTTTTTTCAATGATACCCGGAGACATGTATTGGAGCTTTTCCTCTGAAATTTCCGGATACTGGAAATAGTCTTTTTCATAAACGCTGTTCAGTATATCATCGATGTTTTTCTTTATGGATTTGGGAGTTATTTTATTTTTTTTGTTATAGCTTTTTTGGATCCGGCGCCTTCTGTTTGTTTCATTGACAGCATATCGCATAGAGTCGGTCATGTTGTCCGCATAGAGAATCGCCTTTCCCGACACATTTCTGGCTGCCCTGCCAAAAGTCTGGATAAGAGAAGTGGAGGAACGCAGAAAGCCTTCTTTATCTGCGTCCAGAATAGCTACCAGCGAGACTTCAGGAAGGTCCAAGCCCTCTCTGAGAAGATTTATTCCGACTAAAACATCAAATTTGCCTTTTCTCAGGTCCCTTAGGATCTTTACTCGTTCCAAAGTATCTATGTCAGAATGGAGATAGCGGACTTTGATCCCTAAGTCATGGTAGTATTTTGAAAGGTCTTCAGCCATTTTTTTGGTCAGAGTTGTGATGAGGACCCGCTCTTTTTTTACGGCTCTTTCTTTTATTTCGCCCATAAGGTCGTCTATCTGCCCTTGGACGGGCCGGACTTCCACTTCAGGATCAATCAAGCCTGTAGGCCGGATGATCTGTTCTGTATAGACATGGCGGGTTTTTTGGGACTCATATTGGCCTGGAGTGGCAGATACATGGATACACTGTGAGACTTTTGACTCGAATTCCTCAAAGTTCAGCGGCCGGTTGTCAAGGGCGGATGGAAGCCTGAATCCATGATCGATAAGGGTTTGCTTTCGGGATCTGTCCCCATTATACATCCCTTTTAGCTGGGGTATGCTTACATGCGATTCATCAATTATGGTGATAAAATCAGAGGGAAAATAATCAAGGAGAGTGAAAGGAGGCTCTCCTGGATTTCTTTGGCTGAGATAGAGTGAGTAATTTTCGATACCCGGGCACCATCCCAGTTCAGATAGCATCTCCAGGTCAAATAGGGTCCTTTCTTCTATTCTGTTTGCTTCTAAAATCTTATCCTGTTTTTTGAAAAAACGGATCTGTTCCTTCAGCTCTTCTTCGATTTTTTTAGTAGCGTATTCAAGGATGCTTTGGGGGGTTGAAAAAACAGATTTGGGGTATATCAAAATCCTTTCATACGAATCATAAGTCATTCCTCTTATAGGGTCGATCAGCAGAAGCTCTTTGATCCCCTGTTCATTCACCTTGATCCTGTAGGCATAGTCTTCATAAGAAGGAAAAAGGTCGATAATATCACCTCTTACCCTGAATGTTCCCCGTTTAAATTCACTTTCATTCCTTTCATACTGGATATCAACGAGTTTTCTCAACAACTTTTTTCTCGTGATCTTCTGTCCTGTCTGCAGGGGGAAACTCATGGAATGGTATGTCTCGGGTGATCCGATTCCATAGATACAGGATACAGAAGCTACCACAATGACATCTTTTCTTTGGAGAAGAGAATTTATGGCATGCATTCGAAGCCGGTCGATTTCATCATTGACCGTAGATTCTTTGGAGATATATATATTAGAGCTGGGTATATAGGCTTCAGGCTGGTAATAGTCATAGTAACTGACAAAATATTCCACTGCGTTTTCAGGAAAAAAATTTTTAAATTCCTGGTATAACTGCGCGGCCAGAGTTTTATTGTGTGAGATAACAAGCACCGGCTTTTCAGCTTTTTCTATCACATTAGCTATGGTAAATGTCTTGCCTGATCCTGTGACTCCCATAAGAACCTGGTGATCGACCTTTTTTCTCAATCCATGGTAAAGATTGTTGATAGCATTGGGCTGGTCTCCCTTAGGTGAGTATTCTGATTTCAGATTGAAGCGTTTCATAGTATGAATTATAGCAAAACGCCGGGAGAGTTGCTAAAGTCCTTGATATTATAAGAGGTCATGTTTATCTGAAAAGCTAAAATCTTATTGACAATATCTTAGCATCACTTTTATAATCTAAATAAATAGGAGGAAAGATGAAAAGATTTATCGGATTGATTGGAATTTGTATGGTTCTTCTCTGGATTTGTTCGTGCGAACCGTCAACGACAACCAGAGTGACGACCACAGGAGGCCCCTCCATAGACGAGGCCCAGGCTGAAGATTACAATGGTCCCAAAGCACGTCTTGCTGTCGGTGAATTCACAGACAAGACAGCCAAAGGCGGCTGGCAAGGTGGATGGTTTGGGATGTACGGGATGCATTGGGCTCAGATCGGAGAAGGGATGAGAGATATGCTGACTACAGCCCTTTTCAATACCAACCGCTATATTGTGCTTGAGAGAGAGCAGCTGGATACGGTTATGGCGGAACAGGACCTGGGAGCCACCGGAAGAGTAAAGCAGGGGACTCAGGCAAAAATCGGAGAAATTTACGGAGCTGATTTGATCATCACAGCCGCTGTCACAGAATTTTCAGGGACCAAATCAGGAATCGGCGGTGCTACCAGAATTCTGGGTGTAAACCTGGGCGGAGGAATGAAAAAGGGTCATGTAGCCATAGATATTCGAATTATCGATGCCAATACTTCTCAAATAGTGGCTGCCACAAGTGTGGAAGGCGACGCGAAAAGTTTTGGTTTGGGAGGAGCGGCCAGAGTGGGCTCTCTTCCTGTTGCCTTGGGTGGCTTCAGCAAAACTCCGGTTGAAAAAGCTATCAGGGCGTGTATCCAAGCTGCAGTTGACTATATTGTGACCAAGACGCCGCAATCTTATTACAGGTACGACAGGTAAAGAGGCCTGTTAAGATTGGAGCCCTTTATTTAAGGGTGAAGGGTTTGGATTAAAAAGAAGGCAGAATATTTAGAAGGACGGCTGGATTGAAGAAAGCATTTTTACGCTTCCTTTGAATTTGGCGCCGTCCATTATTGAAATACGGTAAGCTGTTATATCTCCTGTCATCTTTCCTTCTTTTGTTATAAAGACTTTACCGGAAGCATGTATGCTTCCTTCCACATTCCCTTTTATGGTGATATTTTTTACCCTGATATCAGCTTTGACGGTGCTTTCCTGGGCTATATATATTGAGTTGTTCTCAAGAAAGATTTTTCCCGTGAAACGACCGTTTATTATGAGATCTTCGCTGCCTCTGACTTCTCCGTCAATAATGAGAGAGGCCCCAACCTTTGAGCTTTGGGCATTGGATGGATTCACAGGTTCTTTGGAAGTTAAGTTTTCATTCATTGGCATGTTTTAACTCCTGAACTTTAGGAATCAGATGATGATTATAATGAGGGGGTTTTTGTATGTCAATAGGATTTCATTCAGGTATGGCTTGTGCTCCTGTTTGCTTTTTTTTTAAAACGGGTTTAATTTTTTACCGTAAAAAAGTATAATCTATAAAAAAGCGGACATAGCTCAGCAGGTAGAGCACGAGCTTCCCAAGCTCGGGGTCGCGGGTTCAAATCCCGTTGTCCGCTCTTTTTTTAAACCGCTGCCAATAAGAAAATATAGAGGAAGTTGACTGTGAAAAAGTGGTTCCTTCTAAAAGAGAACAAACCAGGGAAGGGTTCGTACAACATGGCCGTCGATGATTTTTTGTTCGAGAGCCTGGGGAAGGACCCGGTCACTTATATAAGGTTTTACACATGGAAAAGGCCTACGGTCTCTATCGGCTGCTCTCAGGATATAAGAAAAGTATTGGATCTGGGATTTTGCAAAAAAAACAGGATCGATATTGTGCGGAGAATAACCGGTGGAAAACTGGTCCTGCACCATAAAGAAGTGACTTACAGTGTTTGCTCATCAGATGTGAACGTTTTTACCTCTTCTTTGAGCAGTTCATATAAAAAGATATCAGAAGCCCTTATTAAAGGATTGAAAAAATTAAATATTCCTGCCTATCTGTCCAGCGATGACAACCTTTTTTATTCCAGAAGCAGCCTTCCCTGTTTCTCATATCCGGCGAGAAATGAGATCAAAGTAAAGGATAAGAAAATAGTCGGAAGCGCCCAAAAAAGAGCCGCGCATAGATTCATACAGCATGGTTCTATCCCTCTGGAGAATGATGACAGGCTTCTTCAATCTGTCTCCTTGCTGGATAAAAAAAATGAGGAAATCCGGTTAATCACGGCTTCTCAGGCGGCACAAAGAAAAATTGATTTTTGCTTGCTTGCAGAGAACCTCATTTTGGGGATCCGGGAGTTTTTTGATGTTGAGCTGCATCCTATGGAATTTTCAAAAAAGCAAAAGGAAATTATTCGAAGCATACAAAAAAGCCGGCATGAGAATACAGACTGGATATATGACAAAAAGATGAATTGATTTTTATCTTACATTGATTTTCCTTTTCGTTAGTGATAATATTCGAATCAATGAAAGGATGAACTTCAGTGAACGAAGTCAGAGAGCTTGCAAAAATCGAAGAAGACAAGCTTCCCTCTCTGGATTCTATTCTCCTTGATGACCTTCATAACAGGGTCTTACAAAACTTTTATCTGGAACTTGGTCTGGGACCTGTTCTTTATCTTATATCTCCTTCCTTCACCGTATTAAATCCGACGCCCAATGAGACAATAAATGATTTCCTTTCCAAAAAAGAGGAGCTTCTGGAATATATCAAAGAATTGATTGTGCGCAACCTTGCTGTTTATTCTGTTCTGCTCGATGTTAACAGTTATTTCATCGAGCAGAACAGGTATTTGCTTCTCGCAAGGTTAAGAGAAAAAGATTCAGGAGGCCGATGCTACGAAATCAAATTTTATACACATTCTCCAAGAGAGATACTGACTAATTATAAAGATAAGATTTATATTGGACGTGATTTTATCGATCTTTTTAACTTTGAAAGAAAATATTTCGGAGTGAAGGAGCTGCTCAACTCTCTCAAGGAACAAAATGAAGCCTTACTGGATAAAGCGGAAGAAAAGTTAAAAAATCCTGGTAAATACAAATCCTTTTTTCAGGAAATAAATGAGTATTTGAATGAAATGAAGAGTGAAAGCACTTTAATATTGCAGTCACTCCCTCCTTACCTTGATTTCGATAAACTCAAGGGAGAGGACTTAGTAGATATCAATTCGCAGTACAGGACTATCAATCATTACCTCATAGAATTGAGAGATGAGGTTTCCGAATTCGAAAATGTTATGTTTGTCAAAGAGTCTGAGTTTGTGCGCTATGTAACTAAATATAAAAAAGACCTTGCCAACCTCATTTCCTATTTCAACATAAAAATCAACGGTTTTCTCACTGAAAGAATACACACCTTGGAAAAAAAGGATTGGTAGAGGTCTAAGAATCCTCTCTGACTTGTATGTTCCCGTAAGTTGTTACGAGTAAAATGGTAGGTTTTTCGCCTTCTTTTAAAAAAGCATTGATTATAGAATATCCGTTGCTTATTTGTTCGGTCCCTTTGGGGCTGAGTTCCCATTTTATTTTCCCGGATTTGGTCTGAGCTTGCATGGGTATTTCCAATCCCGGCGGGAGGATAAAGTCTATTTCAGCGTACTTTCCGTTTACCGTAATCGGTTTTATGTTTTTATTTGAGGGATAGAGAGTAATTTTTCCGTGAGAGAAGGAGATGACAGCACTGGATGAGAAGTGGTCAAGCTCGATGTTTCTGTATGAACTTGATATGGAGATGAGCTCTCCGAACATGTTTTTCCCTTTTATTTCAAGGCTTTCCCCTTCAATATCAATATTTCCGTATATATCATTAAGGAGGATACGGCTGTATTTGTTTTTTATGTCAAGATTGCTTTTGGCTTCAGAAATCTCAATGGGTGAATTATCCGATCTGATTTTTGCCGAAACAATGTTTGAAAGCTGTATGTTTTCATAGGAGTTTTCAGCTTCTATCTGCCCCTCTATATTTTTTCCTTTGATTGAGCAGTGAAGGCCGTTGACTATGACGCCTTGAGAAAGGTCTTCCAAATCTATGCTTCCGTATTTGTTTTTTATGGTCGTGCTGCCATTGATGTTTTTGGCATTGATTCGGGAGCGGAGTCCTTCGATTTGGCAGTCTCCTCCGATATTTTCTATGGAAATGAGGTTGGAAGAGGATACAACACTCAGTTTCTCCTGAACATTTGAGACAGATACCTTCCCATTTTTATTCGTTATTTTAACGTTTTTGCCTCCATCCAATTCGACCGTGCCGTAAGAGTTGCTTATATACAGATCAATATCCGTTGGGATGTATATCTCCAAATCAGACCTTATATGACTTCTTGTGTGTTCTCCTCTTTCTGAGGATACCAGGACTTTTTGCTCTTCCTGAGTGACAAGGATCTCCAGTTCGTCAGCTATCTCTTTGGCCCTTTCCTTCGTGCTGTGGCGGACTTTTTTTTCGATGTATATGGATATTTCATTTTCATCTGTGCCGTAGATTTTCAGGTCGCCTTGCTGGTTTTTGACTTCCATATGCATTGGGAAAGGGGGGCTTATTTTTTGGACTGATTCAAAGGTGTAGGCATCATAATCAGAGAAGAACTCATCTCCCAAATCAATATACAGGTCCAGTTGCCCGGTCTGTGCATGGTAGAAAATGATTCCTGCGAAAATGATGACCAGTAAAAGTAAAATCTCTTTGAATTTCATTTTACGTTCCGGTATTATCTTGGCTGCGCTCTTTTATCCCAAAGTAGAGTTTCCAGACTCCCCAGGCAATAATCACAAGAGGCCAAAGCCTTGCAAAAGCATCCCATACATCAATATTGATGTTATCCAGAAGGAATATAGCGCCTATGAGGATAAGTATGATTCCCCATGCCAAAGAGTCATTTTTATGCTTTTTTGCCATTTTTATCTCCTATAAGGTTATTTTTTCTCTCGGGATACGTAATCCATTATAAACTTAAACCCGATGACAATAATGATGAGCGGCCAGAAGTCAAAGAGGGTATCATAATCAATGATTTGATAGTTTGCCAATAAAAGGACACCACCCAGTACTATGAGAACGAGACCCCAGAAAATGGAACCAGATCTCACCGGCTCCGGAATTTCGTCAACAGAACGGGCTTGTTTTTCAATGTCTTCTCCCAGGTAACCGAGATTGATGAGTTTGGCTGTATGCACAGCATCATAAATTTGATAAATACAAAATCCTGCCAGGCAGAGTGCTAAAAAGGGCTGTCCTCTTCCTGAGGTTTGAAGAGTGACAAGTCCGGAAAAGGCAAGAAAAAAGAATATAGCCTTCTTTATCTGCCCATTATAAAGGGCTCCGGTTCCGATGGGAAAAAAGAAGGTCAGGATACCTGCCAAGGCAGGGGACTTAGGAGCTCTTTCCGCCACATATTTTTCTTCTTGTTCTTTTTTGTTATTCATTTTAATTCCTCCATTTCCATTTTAATCGTTAAGTCAGTCATTTTTCTCCCAAAAAAAGTCAATGTTTTTTATGGAAAAAAGAATGTTTTCTTTATATCCGGCCAGAGTGTTGGTCAAAGATTCTGCTCTGGCGTATAATCTTTCTGCTTTACTGTAACCAATATGAATTTTCTGATTGATGAATTTGTTTATTTGCTCTCTATCAGGATTCAGTGAATAGAGCGATATGACTGTGATAAGGACCGTTGCAGCAGCAAGTATGGGTTGAAGAGAGGGCTTGAGAAGAAAACGAAAGCTTCTCTTGGGTTTTTTATTCGGAATTTTATACAGTCTTTTCATAAGGGATGGGCTTACATCTATTTCCGGAATTTTAGCCATGGAATCCTTTGCTTCTCTCATGTATGAAAGAAGGCCAGAGCATTTGGGGCATTTTTCTATATGGTTCTCAACAAGAGCTTTTTCTTCCTGATTCAATTCGTTTTCTAAATAAGGAGAAAGAAATTTTTCAATTTGCCGGCATTTCATTTTTATTCTCCTTTTCCTTCTTTAATATTTTGGCCAGTTTGATGCGGCCGCGGTTGACTCTTGATTTCACGGTTCCCAGGGGAGAGGACATTATTTCTGCGATATCCTCATATTTTTTCCCTTGAATATCTCTGAGAATAACAGCCATTCTCACATCAGGGTTTAATGACCTGATTCCTTCCCAGATTATTTTTTGATTCTGTTTTTTAATAATGTTTTCTTCAGGATCTGTCTTGCTTTCTGAATCGAGTATGTGTTCGTTGAAATCAGTTCGCTTTTTCTTTTCCAGTTTTGTTTTTCTGTAGTGGTCTATCAGGTAGTTGCGTGATAAAGTAGCAATCCAGGAATTAAAATTCCTGGAACAGTCATATTTATGAAGAGAATTGTAGACTTTAATAAATATTTCCTGCGTAAGGTCCTCGGAAGTTTCGTATGAGCCTGTAAATTGATAAGCGAGATTGAATATTTTTTTTGAGTAGGTGTCAATGAGCATTTTCCATGACCTCTGGTTTCCTTTCCTGCATTCTCTTATTATTTTTTTTATTGTCACTTAACACACCTTAATAGACGAAGATTTGGTTCAAAAAGTTCCGCAGCAACTGATGATGTTTTTTTATTCTATTCGCGTTTATGATTATGTCAATGTGTACAAGGATCAGAATCAAGGGACTCTGGCTCAAAAAGCGAAAATTTCTTGACTTGCTATGGCGAAATATGACAGGATAATTTTTTAGTCGATACTGGAGGAATGCAGGAACGGCAGAGATGAATTTTTCTTTCTATTCAATAATTTTTTCTAAAAGGGAGGTTTAAATGGAAGGAATCGTAGGCTACGGAGCCTATATCCCGAGAAATCGAATTAAAGTAGAAGAAATAGCCAAAGTATGGGGAGCTGACGCACCAAGTTACAAGAAGGGTTTGATACTTGAAGAAAAGTCAGTCCCTTCGCCTGACCAGGACACCATAACCATGTCTGTTGAAGCATCTAAAAATGCCCTGAAAAGAGCTGGAATTGATCCGATAGATATCGGTGCGGTGTATGTAGGATCCGAGTCGCATCCTTATGCGGTCAAACCCAGCGGCACTGTTCTTGCTGAAGCGTTGGGTGCCACTCCGGAAGTGCACACAGCTGATTTTGAGTTCGCATGTAAGGCCGGGACCGAAGGTATGTTTGTGGCATTGAATCTCGTTAAGGCAGGCATAGTTACATATGGACTTGGAGTCGGGGCAGATACCTCTCAAGGGGCTCCCGGTGATGCTTTGGAATACTCAGCAGCTGCAGGCGCTGCCGCTTTTATTTTTGGCAGGGACAAGGTGGTCGCAGAAGTCCTTGATACCTATGCTTATATGACGGATACGCCTGATTTTTGGAGGAGGGAATACGAGTACTACCCCCAGCACGGAGGGCGGTTTACAGGGGAACCAGCCTATTTCAAACATGTTATTGGAGCTGCAAAAGGCATTATGAATAAGGCGGGCATGCAGGCCGGTGATTTCAATTATGTAGTATTTCACCAGCCCAACGGAAAATTTCCCTTTAGGGCAGGTAAGATTCTAGGTTTTTCCAGGCAGCAGATTGAACCCGGATGGCTGGTGAACAAACTCGGGAACACGTATTCTGGTTCTTCTCCTTTAGGTTTAACAGCTACGCTTGATATTGCAAAACCCGGCGATAATATTCTCTTAGTCTCATACGGTTCTGGTGCGGGGAGCGATGCATTCATTCTAAAAGTCACTTCAAGGATCGATGCAGTGAGAAATTTAGCCCCTCTGACAAGAGAGCTCCTCAATAACAATAAAAAATATCTTGAATACGGGGAATACGCAAAATTCAGAGAAAAAATAAGGAAAGCTGATTAGGAGGAAAAAATGAGAGAAGTAGCAGTCATAGGGATCGGAATGACTAAATGGGGAGAGCTTTGGAATAAATCCCTGAGGGATATATACGTAGAAACAGCCTTGATGGCCATAGATGACTCAGGAGTCGATCATATTGATTCCATGTACGTAGGTTGCATGTCGTCAGGGATTTTTGTAGGGCAGGAACATATCGCCTCCCTTCTTGCGGATTATTTAGGTTGTGCTCCTGTGCCCTCAACAAGAGTGGAGACAGCCTGTGCATCCGGAGGGCTTGCCTTGAGGCTCGGATTTATGGAGGTCGCCAGCGGGATGAGTGATATCGTTCTGGTGAGCGGGATCGAAAAAATGACGGATGTCGGAGGGGATGAAGCCACTTATGCCCTGGGCACAGCAGCCGACCAGGAGTATGAATGCTACAACGGGATTACCTTTCCGGGTCTTTATGCCTTGATTGCTGTGGCGCACATGGATAAATACGGAACCACAAGGAAACAGCTGGCAGAGGTGGCTGTGAAGAACCACAGGAACGGCTCGATGAATCCTCTTGCGCAGTTTCCTTTTGAAGTAACCCTTGATGATGTGTTGCATTCTGTCAAAGTCGCTGACCCGTTGAGGATACTGGATTGCTCTCCTATCACTGATGGAGCTGCCGCAGCCATAATATGTCCTGTTGAAATCGCTAAAAAACTGAACAAACCTATTGTTAAAATAACAGGAAGCGGTCATGCCACAGATGCCATAGCTATCAGCCAGAGAAAAGACATGACCTGGTTAGAGTCAACTTATCAAGCAGGGAAAAGTGCTTATGCAATGGCTGGAAAAAGCCCCGGCGATATAGATGTGTTTGAAGTTCATGATTGTTTCACTATTGCTGAACTCTGCGTCATGGAAGCTCTGGGAATCGTTGATAAAGGGAAATCGGGAGAGGCTGTGGAAAGGGGTCGGACCGCACTGGAAGGCGATATACCTGTTAATCCAAGCGGCGGTTTGAAGTCAAAAGGGCATCCGGTCGGAGCGACCGGGATAGCCCAGGCCGTGGAGATCGTCAAGCAATTGCGGGAAGAATCAGGAAAAAGGCAGATCAAGGGAGCGCGCATCGGGCTCACTCAAAATATGGGTGGCAGTGGTGCCAGTACGGTCGTTCATATTTTTGAGAGAGGATAAGAAAGGAGGAAGCAAATGTCAACACCATCAAGATATTGGAGAGAGATACCTCAAAGGTATAGACTGGAAGCCAACAGTTGTACGAAGTGCAAACAGAAATTTTTTCCACCGAGGCTTATCTGCCCGGAATGCGGCTCTCGCGATTTAGTGAAAACAAAGATTGCGGAGAAAGGAAAGGTCATAAGCTATACCATTATCAGAGTCCCCCCCAGCCAGTTCAAGGATCAGGCTCCCTATGCAGTCGGAGTTATAGAGCTGGATGACGGAGTCAAACTTATGGGTCAGATTGTTGATTGTGATTTTGAGGACCTGAAGCTGGGAAAAAGAGTCAAGATTGAGTTCAGAAAGCTTTTTAAAAAAGGACATTCAGGTATACTGTGTTATGGATATAAGTTTGTTCCTGATTCATAGGAAGGATTTAACAAAGCGTTTATCCTGACCTATTCATAAAAAAATGGCGATGATCATTTTTTTGTTTTGATATCAAGGATATACATGCTTTTCATAAAAATGACAATTGAAATGTTTTTGTTTGTTTTTACTTTCATTTTAATCGCTATTTTTTTACAATTAATGCAAGCCGATATGAAATTCAGATATGGTCTGTGCTCCCTTCAGATTTTTAACGCCATTCTCCTTCATTTTTATAGGCGCTTGCGTAACTCCCCCAGTCCGTGGGTCAGACATACTCAGCGTCCGGCTTCGCCGGATGCCCTCGAAAAGCCTCATCCGAAGGCTAAATCTTCAATGTCGCTACGGCCACACCTGAATTTCAGTAAGTTTAAGCAGCCTCGGCTTGTGAATAATCCAGGTTAAAAAAGCCGTGTCTTTTATAATTCAATACACAAGGGGAAGAGGGTATGTTTAGAATCAAAAGCAAAATAGACACAAAAAGCCCTGAGTACATAAAAAACTTAGAATATATGAAAAAACAGGTTGATGAGTACAGAAATAATCTAGCACGCATTAAAAAAGGAGGGCCCGAGAAATACAGAAAGATTCATAAATCTCGAGGTAAATTATTAGCAAGGGAGCGCCTTGAGAGACTTTTTGACCGCAATAGTCCTTTTTTGGAATTAAGTCCCATGGCTGCTTATGGAATGTATGATGACCAGGCCCCTGGGGCCAGCATGGTGACCGGAGTAGGAGTGATCCATGGCCGGGAAGTGCTTGTAATCGCTAATGATGCGACCGTAAAAGGCGGTACCTATTTCCCTATGACTATAAAAAAGCATATAAGAGCCCAGGAAGTAGCCATGGAAAACCGTCTTCCCTGTATTTATTTGGTCGATTCCGGCGGGATATTCCTTCCTCATCAGGCAGGGACTTTTCCGGATAAGGAGCACTTTGGCCGTATTTTTTATAATCAGGCTCGTCTTTCTGCAATGGGAATCCCCCAGATCTCAATAGTAATGGGCTCCTGTACCGCGGGGGGAGCTTACGTGCCGGCCATGAGCGATGAGACGGTGATCGTTAAGGAACAGGGGACCATTTTTATAGGCGGGCCGCCTCTGGTCAAGGCAGCCACCGGAGAAGAGGTGACTGATGAAGAGCTTGGAGGGGCTGATGTGCACTGCCGGATTTCAGGAGTATCTGATTATTTTGCCCAGGATGACGAGCACGCATTAAAGATTGCCAGAAATATTGTTGAGACGCTTGAACCTTCAAGAAAATTCAGTCTTGACCGCAAAGAACCTGAAGAACCCTATTATGACCCTAATGAACTATTGGGGATCGTTCCAAGGGACTTAAGAAAACCTTTTGATACAAGAGAGGTCATTGCCAGGATAGTCGATGGGAGCCGGTTTCAAGAGTTTAAAGAAAAATACGGGATAACCCTTGTCTGCGGTTTTGCGAGGATCATGGGTTATCCGGTAGGGATCGTTGCTAATAACGGAGTCCTTTTTTCTGAAAGCTCTCTGAAGGGGGCTCATTTCATAACCTTGTGCGCAATGAGAAAGATTCCTCTGATTTTCCTTCAGAACATCACAGGATTTATTGTCGGAAAACAGTACGAACACGGCGGGATTGCCAAAGACGGAGCCAAGATGGTTCATGCGGTTGCCAATGCTGATGTGCCTAAATTTACAGTAATAATAGGCGGCTCCTATGGTGCGGGAAATTATGCCATGTGCGGAAGGGCTTACGGGCCCCGTATTTTATGGATGTGGCCGAATGCCAGAATCAGTGTCATGGGGGGGGAACAGGCGGCCAATGTTCTTCTCACAGTGAAGGAGAAGCACTTTGAAAAAACCGGCAATAAGATGACCGAAGAGGAAAGGAATAAGATCATGCAGCCCATTCTTAAGAAATATGAGTACGAAGGAAGCCCTTATTTCAGCACGGCGCGGTTATGGGATGATGGGATCATAGAGCCTCTGGATACCAGAGAAGCCCTGGCTCTTGGTATTTCCATGAGCCTGAATCAGATGATTCCTGACTATAAAGTGGGAATTTTCAGGATGTAACATGACAGAAAAAAAATACAGCACAATCATCTATAAGAAAGGAAGCCAGAGAGCCTTTATTGCATTAAACCGGACAGAAGTACACAACGCCTTTAATTCAACCATGATCTCTGAGATGCTGGATGTTTTTAGGGAGATACGAGATGATGCCTCAGTCAGAGTGATCGTGCTGACAGGAAAAGGCAAGTCGTTTTGTGCGGGTGCGGACTTAAACTGGATGAGGGAGATCATCCATTATTCTTATGACCGGAATCTCAAGGAGTCATTAGAAATAGCAGAGCTTCTTCACACCATATACTCCGTTCCAAAACCCACTATAGCTCGGGTGAATGGAACCGCCATAGGAGGTGGGGTCGGTTTTCTTTCTGCCTGTGATATTGTCATCGCTGCCTCTACAGCCAAGTTTGGTTTAAGCGAGGTGAAAATCGGACTTATCCCTGCTGCCATCTCTCCGTATGTTGTCAAAAGGATAGGGGAGAGCAAAGCCAGAGAGTATTTTTTAACGGGAGAGAGGATATCAGCCGAAAGAGGTGAAAAGATCGGTCTTGTGAACCATGTCTGTCCCTATGAAGGCCTTGATCGTGAAGTTGAGAATACGGTCGATCGTCTTTTATCTTCCGGACCGGATGCCATGGCCAGCTGCAAAGAACTTCTCTTCAAGGTTCCTCAGATCTCATTGGAAGAGGCCAGAGAATATACAGCAAGAATGATCGCTAACCTCAGGATCAGTGACGAGGGTCAGGAAGGAATGGCTGCTTTTTTGGAAAAGCGGAAGCCTGCTTGGATGGTTGAAGATAAGGGAAAAAAGAATGTTTGAGAAAATACTGATTGCAAACCGTGGAGAAATAGCGGTTCGAATCATCAGGGCCTGTCAGGAGATGGGTATTTCAACCGTAGCTGTTTATTCAGAAGCAGACAGAAAAAGTCTGCATGTGCAGTTTGCGGACGAAGCTGTATGCATAGGACCGGCTCAGGCTGTTGACAGCTACCTTGATATAGATAATATTATACATGCGGCCAAGGAGAAAAAGGCCCAGGCTATCCATCCCGGTTACGGATTTCTTGCTGAGAATCCCTCTTTTTCATTAAGGTGTGAAAAAGAGGGTATTGTTTTTATCGGACCGAATTCAAGGGCCATGGATCTAGTGGGAGACAAAGTGCGTTCAAGACAGACCGTGGAAAAAGCCGGCGTCCCCATTATCCCCGGTATGAAATGTGTTTTAAAAAATATTTCTGAATATGAGAAAGAGGCCGACAAAATCGGCTACCCGCTGATGATTAAAGCATCTGCCGGAGGAGGAGGCAAAGGTATGCGCATTGTCCACTCTCATGAAAGGCTAAAAGCCGGACTTGAAGCCGGGATGAGAGAGGCGAAATCTGCTTTTGGCGATGAATCAGTCTATCTGGAAAAATGCATTCAGGAGCCGCGGCATGTAGAGTTTCAGATCCTGGCGGATAACTATGGGAACATTGTGCATCTTTTTGAGCGGGAATGCTCAATCCAGAGAAGGCATCAGAAAATCATTGAAGAATCTCCATCTCAAGCACTTGATGAAGGCTTAAGGGACCAGATGGGAGAAGTTGCCAAAAGAGTCATCCAAGTAACCGGATACAATAATGCCGGAACAGTTGAGTTCCTTCTTGATAAGGATAGAAATTTTTATTTCCTGGAAGTCAATGCAAGACTTCAGGTAGAACACCCTGTCACAGAGCTGGTCACCGGTTTGGATATTGTGCAGCATCAAATTTTGATTGCAGCTGGAAAAAAACTCAAGATAAAACAGAGCTCACTGCATCAAAAGGGGCATTCTATCGAATGCAGAATATATGCTGAAGACCCGGAAAATAATTTTCTTCCTTCGTCAGGGAAAATATTGTTTATCAACGAACCCGCAGGGCCGGGTATCCGGCTTGACAGCGGAATCTACAGCGGCTGTGAGGTCCCCATATATTATGATCCCATACTGTCTAAGCTTGTTGTTTGGGCAGAAAATAGAGAGATGGCATGTCAAAGAATGGTCCAGGCACTGGAACATTATGTGATTTTAGGCGTCAAGACAAGTATATCTTTTTTAAAAGAAGTTATTTCAAGCCCCATGTTCAGGAGAGGAGATACCACTACTGATTTTATTGAAAAACAGTTCAAAGATGGGTTTGCACTAAGGAAAGATGATAAAAAAAGAGAGATCTGCCTCCTGGCGGCGGCTTTTTTGGGGCAAAACAGGACATATGATTCAGGAATAGGAAAAAAGGAACACGGAGAAAGATCGCCATGGCAGACATTAGGGAAATGGAGACTTGGGAGGAGTGAAGAAAGTGGAACATGAATTCGTTGTCGATAATAAGCTGTTGAAAATATTTCTTGAGAAAAAAGGTGAACAGTATGTTGTCGGTGTTGATGATGACCAATACACAGCGGACATCAAAAACTTATCTCCCCATATTGTTTCCCTAAAGATAGAGGACAAGGTCTATAGAGTGTTTATTGCACGGAGTGACGACGGATTTTTCGTACAGTGCAGGGGAGATCAATATTTCATCAAAGACTCGGACCAGGATGAGAGCGAAGTACAGGGCGGCGAAGAGAGATCAAGAGAAGATATGTTGAAAATCAAATCCACTATGCCCGGTAAGGTTATAAAAATTGAAGTTTCAGAAAAGCAGGAAGTGAGAGTTGGCCAGACACTGGCTATTGTGGAAGCAATGAAAATGGAGAATGAGATCAAGTCCTCTTTGCAGGGAGTTGTAAAGAAAATATTTGCATCTGAAGGCGACCTTGTTGATTCTGACAATCCCATTATGGAGCTCGAGGAGAAGAAATGCTGATAAGAAAATCAGATATGGCCTGCGCTCACTAAAGATTTTTAACGCCATTCTACGTGCTGTATTCTCGGCTTCTGCGCAACTCCCCCCGTCCGTGGGTGACCAGGATCGACTTCCTGCATCCGAAGGCTAAATCTTCAATGTCGCCACGGCCACACCTGATTTTCATAAGGACTAAGCTATTCCTGTTAGATAAGTAATATCATGCAGAACTTAGACTTTCAAACAGGCTGGCTGGTTCTGAAGTAATCCGGAGGCGAACGGGCGCGGTTCCTAGCATGAAGGGATTTGCAAAAAGCAGTAAATGTTTTCATAATAAGTGTATGAAATATGTGGAGTTTGATTGTTTTTAATGCAACTTTTCTCGATGCAAACAAGTTATGGATGATGAGAGAATGAACGATAAAAATTTAATACTTTTAGTACAAAAAGGCGATGAGGATGCTTTTGAAGAAATCATGCACAAATACAAAAATAAAATTGTTAATTTTCTCTATAATATGACCGGGGATTATGAAAAAGCCGTGGAATTATCTCAAGAAACATTCATAAGGGTTTATTATAAGGCAAAAAAATACAGACCAAAGGCTCCTTTTTCTTCGTGGCTTTTTACAATTGCATCGAATTTGGCAAAAACAGAGTTAAAGAAGATGAATAAACAAAGGAGTATTCCTTTAGAGAATGTATACAACAACAACCAGCAGGGACTGTCAGAAACGGATGACTTTGAAATGAAAGAAACAGTAAAAAAGATCAGAAAGGCGCTCAACAATCTGCATCGGCGCTACAGAATTCCGCTTGTGCTCAAAGATATAGAAGGTTTCTCACAAGAGGAAATTGCCGATATGCTCAAAAAACCGGTTGGAACCATAAAAGCGCAGATAAGCAGGGGAAGACAATACCTTAAACAGGAAATCAGAAAGGATGATTTTAATATAAATTTTAAACCAGAAGCTCAGGAGTTCGAAAATGAGAGAGCTTGATATTTTGAAAAAATATGAAAGAGTGGAGGCTCCGGAATATTTCGAAAAAGGAGTCATGAATCTTTTGATTCAGAGAAAAAAGAAAAAGCAAAAGGGCCGCATTCTCAGTCTTTCATTGGCAGGAGCCGTAGGTACCTTAGGGGTATTGCTTTTGGTTTACAGCATCTTTTTCTTTAGCGGAGGCAAGAGTATACAGGAATTTGCGGAAAAGGATACAGAAAGAGTTCAAGCCATGGAGAATTATTTCAGAATTGGTCATGAAAACAGAATCCCCATTACCGAAGCTGTTGATTATTCAAGGGAAATAGGAAAGCAAACAAGCCAGCCTGTAACTGTATATATACTAGAGCAGGTCTCAGAAAGCACCGATGCTAGAACCAAATTTTAGGAGGTCTGTTTAAAATGAACAACAATATAAGAAAAATGCTGACAATGGTTTTTATAGCGGCGGTTTCCGTATTTCTTACATGCAGTGCAACCGGATATGGCCTGGATGGCGATATAGATGTCAAAGAAATAATTCAAAAAGCTGCTCCTTCAGTTGTTCGAGTGGAAGCTGTAAACGGGATGAGAAAAGTGGCAACCGGTGTGGTCATAGGGAAAGACGGATATATTGTCACGACCGCATTGGTTTCTCCTATCGGAACAAATATTTTTGTGAAAAATTCCAGCGGGGAGAAGTTCGATGCAGAGCTTGTTGGGATGGATCCTGTCACTCACATTGCTCTGGTTAAAGCTGAAGGCGGGAAATGGGAGTCAATTGAATGGGGAGAAAAAGAGGAAGTTGACACCGGCTCGTGGATCGGAGTTATATCAATATCTCCTGAAGATTCTACGGCTGTGACAAGCGGTATAGTGAGTTCCATAAGTCGGGATAAAATCCGTTTAAATGTGTGTTTGATGCCTGGTTCGAGCGGAAGTCCTGTAGTGAATGAGAAAGGCAGGATGGTTGGTTTAATCAGAGGCGTTTACTCAGGTCAAACAACGTGGGATGTTTTAGGGGATAATGATCCCAGGAGTCATATAGTCGGAGGAAGTCTCTCGTTAAGCATTGTTGGAACGCCTGTCTCCGGGCTGGCCGTGGCTATTCCGATTGATGTTGTGAGAAAAGTGGCTACAGAGATCAAAGAAAAAGGGAAAGTCCAGAGGGGGTGGCTTGGGGTATCCATAATCGAAAACCGTGACGAAGAAATAGAGGTCTATGATGTGGATACAGACAGCCCTGCGGAGAAAGCAGGAATAAGGAAAGGAGACATTATCGTTGAGTTTGACGGAGAAAAAGTCACCAGCTCCAGTATGCTCGCTTATGATATCAGAATGCACAGGCCTGGTGATAAACTGAAAATAGTGATTAAAAGAGACGATAAGACAAAAAACATTAAGGTCGAGTTGGGCGAGTACTCAGAAAAAAACATAATGGCAGAATTCAAGGAAAAATATCCTCTTCTCTTTTCTCCCGATAAATTCAGGCTGGAAAAAATTACCAAACCCGAAGGTTGGTACTTTTCACTCGTTGAAAAAGGAAGAAATCATATCGGTGTTTATCTTGAAGAGATAAACAGGGACCTTTCTGAATACTTTGGAGTGAACAGGGGAACGGGTTTGCTGGTCACGAAAATCGTTAAAGACGGGCCTGCAGAGAAAGCAGGATTGAAAGTGGGGGATGTCATAATAAAGGCTGACGGAAGGAGAATAGAAAAAACGAAAGAGCTGGAAGGGATCATCCAGAGAAAAGAAGAAGAGGAAAAGGTCAGCCTAGAAGTCCTCCGGAATACCAAAGTGGTCCATATCGAGGTTATCGTAGAGCGGGAAGAAAAAGATTTTCCTTTTTTGTCAGATCTTCGGAAGCGGGCATCATGGAAACGCCTTTTTGAAGAGAATTGAACAGTATCGGTGCATAAAAGTCTAGGCTTGCTTTTGTGCTCCAATTTTCCGGGAGGCAGGAAGCGGATAAAACTTCCTGCCTCCTTTTTTTTACTTCATTTTTGGTTTTTTTCTAATCCCAGCCATTCTTTTTGAATCTCATTAAATTTTTTTTCAGAAAGGCGGGTTTTTTCATACAATCCTTTTTGAACTCTCTGCCGGCACGCTTCATAAAGTATGATTCCGGCAGATACTGATAAATTGAGGCTTTGTACCATACCAAACATAGGGATTTGGATGAGATGATCAGAAAGATGCACGGCTTCTTCTGTTACTCCCTCCAGTTCATTTCCAAACACAACCGCTATGGGTTGTGTGTAGTCTATGGAAGTATAATCCGCGGCTTCAGAGCTGATGTGTGTGCAGGCAATTTTAAATCCTTGTTGTTTTAAGGAGCTGAAACACTCCTTAGTGGAAGAGTAATGGCTGAATTTGATCCATTTTTCCGCCCTTGTAGATATTGATTCATTAATCAGGAACGGCTCAGGTCTTGAATGAATAATATCGATATAGAGAATTCCCGCAGCATCACATGTCCTTACAACAGCACTGGCATTATGGGTGTTGGTAATATCTTCAAGCACGACTCTGAGGTCAGGCTGACGAAAGCACAGAACGTCCCTGACTCTTTTTTTTCTCTTTTTAGTCGGCATGTCAGGTTATGATGGTCTTGATTATCAGAGCAGCCCAAAAAATCATCACTCCAACAAAAGCTCTGTATTCTTTGTTGGCTAAATATAGAGACCATTTGAAAGCCTCTTTTTTATAAGAAATTCGCGGTCTGAGTGCGGGGATAAACAGAGGAACTTTTTTGAATGTCTGGTATTGAGAGGGAAAAAGGCGTTCCATTTTTTGTTTTTCAAAACCTATGATGACAGGGTAAAATATAAAAAAGTAAAGACAAAAAATACCGAAGACCCACCAGGAATGAGCTCCTGTTGTGACACCTGTTCCTATAATAAGGTTACCAAAATAAAGGGGATTCCTTGTGTATCTGTAGGGGCCGGACATGGATAATTTTGTTTCTTTTTGGATATGTCCGCACGCCCATGTTCTTAACAACAGACCAATTGTGGAGATAATAAATCCTATAATCACAGACCTAAAAGAAGGCCTGGCCAGTATAACAGCAGCTGCAGCAGCTAATGACCCTATGCGGACCCTCCATCTGTAAATTGTATTTTTTAGTTTTGTTCTTTTCATTTAATCCAGCAACTCTCTACATAAACGGGCGACTTCAGATGGTTTGATTCTTTTCAGGCAGTCCAGTTTATCACAGGTGTGTTTATAACAGTAGCTGCAGCCGAGCTCGGAGAATGCGATTTTGTCTTTTTTATTAAAGGGCCCATTTCGATTCGGGTTTGTAGGCCCGAATATGCCGACAACGGGGATAGAAAGAGCGGAGGCTGCATGAAGGGGAAAGGAATCGCCGCTGACTATGAAGGCTGATTCATGGATGAGGGCGAAAACTTCTTTAACGGTCAGAAAAGGAACGGCCGCCACACCTGTCTTTTCACTGATTTTGATAGCAGTCTGTTTTTCCTCGTCGTTCCCCCACAAAACCAAAGGAGTTAAACTTTTAAAATCAAGCATTTTTATGAGCTTTACCCAGTTATCCGGAAACCATCTTTTTGTCTGCCAGGCACCTCCGATATTGAAAAGAACGCTATTTTTACTGATGTTGATTCCATTCTTTTTAAGCTTATCCTGAGTGGATTCAATAAGCCCTGGAGATATTCGAATAGGGAAGTCCCGTCTTTTTTCACTAATTCCCAATAATGAGAGCAGTTTTAAATTTTTACGGATAACATGCATGTTTTCAGACACAGGTTTGAGGTGGTGGGTGTAGAAGAGTGAGGCAAGCGGTTCTTTGAGATTTTTTCTGTGAAAACCTATCCTTTTTTCTGACATTGATAAAAAGGATATCAATCCTGATTTGACAAGGCCTTGAAAATCCAGTGCGATGCTTTTTCTTTGCCGCATGCTTGATTTTACTTCAGCGAGTGTTGACCAGAAAACGCGCCTGTAAAACGGTTTGCTTTTGAGATCAATGGTTATGATCTGGTCCAGTCCCTCGACTAGCTCTAGAATCTGTTCGGCTTCTTTTTCGACGACCCAGGATATGCTCTTTTCAGGAAAAGAGCTCCTTAAAACTGAATAAGCAGGGAGAGTGTGGATTATGTCGCCCAGAGAGGAAAGCTTTATTATGAAGATATCCTTATATTCCGAGAAGTTATCTGGTGTCTTCATTCGTTTTTTTTATTGATTTCCAGTATTATTTCAGATGTGGATTTAATTTTTGGCCCTCCTACTATGGCCACTTTCCCTCCGTAGCTGCACACCACATCCTTCTCCGGAACCGTCTCTTCTGTGTAGTCAGATCCTTTGGCATGGATATCTGGTTTGAGAGAAAGTAGAATACGGGAGACGTCGCTTTCATCAAAAATGATTATATGGTCAACAAATTCAAATCCAGAAAGTATATCAGCTCTTTGGTTTTGGTTTAAAATAGGCCTCCCCGGGCCTTTTAGCCGGTTCACAGATGAGTCACTGTTAAGAGCTATCACCAGAATATCTCCGCTCATACGTGCACCCTTGAGATATCTTATATGTCCCACATGGATGAGGTCAAAACACCCATTGGCAAGCACAACGGTTTTTCCTTCTTTTTTTTGTTTTATAATAATTTGTTTGAGCTTCTTTAAGGGGATTATTTTATTCAATTTTTAGAAACAATCGCCTCCCTCAATTCTTCTGTGGAAACAGTGGCCGTGCCTTTTTTCATCACCACAATGCCTGCGGCATAATTGGCTATCAGTGCCGCATTCTCAGGCTCTGCGCCTGTGCTGAGAGCAAGGGCCAATAGACTTATGACTGTATCTCCAGCCCCTGTGACATCCACGATTTCTTCAGTGCCGAAGATGTTGATATTATATGGTTTCTTACCTTTTTGGAACAACATCATGCCCTTTGATCCCCTTGTAAGGAGTATGGATTCACTTCCTGTTTTTTCAAGCAGCTTTTCTCCGATCTCCTCAGGGGAACCGATGTCATTGTAAGTATCTATCCCAAGAGCCTTTTTTGCCTCATTTTCATTTGGAGTTGAGATAGTGGTGTTTTTGAACTCGAGAAGCCTGAATCGGGAGTCCAGCGCAACTAAAATACCTGCTTGCTTGAAGCGGGGAAGCACTTCATCATAGATGTCTTTTTTGACAGTGAAATAATGGTAATCAGATATAAGA
>Ga0190359_1000194_pt1 | contig 40384 bp, 63 predicted proteins | sample 48721823_MG_FD_161269 | JGI IMG/M metagenome (GOLD analysis project Ga0190359, IMG submission 161269) | Hydrothermal vent microbial mat bacterial communities from Southern Trench, Guaymas Basin, Mexico - 4872-18-2-3_MG | ecosystem: Environmental > Aquatic > Marine > Hydrothermal vents >...
AAAATAAGGAAAAAAAAAAGGGAAATTGAAAGGTGGGGATGATGAATGAAATTTAGAGATAGAGAATCTAAATGCAAAAGAAAAGAAAAAAAAATTAGATTCAAAAAACGCTGGTTAGTCGTTGTCTTGATCGCTTGTGTACAAGGGAAATAATAAAACTTCATCATCCTGCAATCCCGGGACACCCCGGGGTTTAACAAGCGCGAAGTGGGCGTGATGACATTGGGCGTGCAAGTATTTGTATGTTTGCTCGTAATTAGGACGGATCGTGATCTCGATCACGTTGTCATCGCCGAATAAAACCCGAAGCGCATCAACGAATAATGCGGATCGGATTCTATTGATTGGATGCTCGTAACCCACGCCTGCTTCACCATCCTCCCTCAAGACTCGTTTTGCCTCGGGGAGGCGAACGACGTCTAGTCCCTGTACGATATTAAATATAATGTTATCAGGAGAATATACATCACTTTCCGGCGTAATATGAAATTCGTTTGTATCTAATGTATAATCTGAAAAACCCCAAAAGGTCTCCCGCCAACGAGAGACCTTGACTTCGTGCTTCAAATAATCAATATAGATCTGCGGCTCGTATTTGCTAAGTTGCATTATTGAAATAATAGAATCAACGATCCTATCGATTCGATCTCGCTCCGTCCACTCATCGGCGCGGGCTTGCACCCGACGCCGAATCTCACGCTCTAACTCGGTAATTTGTGTTTGAGTTTGTGTTTGGCTCATGTTATCACCTCTTTGATCTAACCTCTCACCCGGGGTGAATACCACGCCCGGGGGGGCTTATTATAACGAATGCTCGACATTTCGGCTCATTTTAAATAAAAGATGGAAAATGATGAATTAGCTTTTTATATCAGTCATCTTTGAATGTGCTCGTATTTAAGGGAAATAGTACAAGCTCGTTGGGTTGCAAGTTTGGAATTTTCTTTTTTAATCCAAGCACCGCGGCATAATGCACGTGATCAATGTTATCTTTGAGATTAAGCCAATATTTTTCTTCTTTGTCATGCGAAATAGTAACTTGCACGACATTCTCATCTCCAAAAAGCTCTTTAAGAACTTCTGTAAATAGATTAAATACTAGATATTTACATGGGTGCTCAAATGCTATATTTTCCTCACCACCATGCTCAAGAGCGGATTCCGCGGCATTACCAAGCACAACATCGTATGATCGCACGTAAAATTGTATAACATTAGGTGCGTATATCTCTAGATTTTTGCTAACGCCAATTTGATTCTCCCAGTAATGTGTTTCAGGAAAGCCCCATGGCTTTTCCTTATCTTTGATCCGGGCACTCATAAAATGGTTTTTGTAATTTATATAGGGATCTTCGATAATATGTTCTATCTTAAGCAAATTTATAACTTGCCAATAAATCGAATCTAACCGGCGTTTCTCATAATGCTCGTGTACGACGCCTTGGATTCTTCTCAAGATAGGGTTTATTTGCTCTATTTCTTGTTCTTGCTTTTGGTTTTCACTCATTTTTATCACTTATTTTTTTATGGTTATTGGCGCACTCTAAATGAGATGCGCCTACAATCCAATTTTTAAATAAAAAAATTGGAATTATATTTAATTATATTTAGTTATATTTTGATGGTAGATTGATCCCAAGATTGAAATGCCTTGTCCAATGCCTCAACAAGCTGATCGAAATCAGCTTCAAGGATTTCATCTTCTGTTTTTATTCCATCTTCTTGTAATTCTAAAAGTCTTTCTTTAACTTTTAGAATCTTTGTAAATAATTCTCTATCTTTCAAATCTTCTAAGCTTCGATACTTTAGCCATGTAATAGCCTTCATCATTCTGATAAATAAATCATCATCATCAAAATTCAGGCTATTGGCGAAATTTCGGATTTCATCCCTAAGACTTTGAAGATCCTCGAACTCTTCTAATATTGTAAATCCATTTTCCGTTCGGGCATTCCAATTAAACTTGGGAAAATGCCCACAAAACCCATGAAACATTGTTAGCAAATTTATTGCTAATCCAGCATGTCCAGTTGGGAGAAATGCGAAATTTCCTAATTTGATCTGCTTAGCATGCCTTTTTTTCTTGATTGCTTGTTCAAAAAGATCTCTAGCTGTTTTTTTCACATCATCAATTGATGCTAGATTTGCATTTGGAACTGTAAAATTCAATACTTCAAAATTATATTTCTTTGCAATTCTTAGAGAATTTTCACTAAGTTCATATCCTGTATAATTTAATAACAAAGGTTTTGACATTTTTTAATCACATCACTTCTTGTTTTTTATGTTTTCTTGATTATTGGCATGCTCTAAACGAGACATGCCTCCAATTCAAGTTTTAAGTAATTAATAGAAAAAAAATTGGGGGATTTTATTTTTTTCAATCATTTTTTTCATTTCTCAAAATTACGAATATAAAAATATTCAGCATCATGCAAAGTATCGCATCGTAAATATGTTCGTCCACAATTATGACAAGTAAGATTATTATAATTGTGATAAACAGGCATTAATTTACCGCCACAATAAGGACACTTTTCATTTTCCATTTTTTCGATCACATCATTTTGTTTTTTATTGGATCTTGCCGGCTTCTAATCGAAAGCCGGCTTCAAGCCAATTCCCCCTTTTTTGAATGGAAAAAAAAGAGGGAAATTATTTTTTAGAGTTTTTTATATTGATTATTCAACCTTGATTATTTCACCAATAGCCGGGGCACTCTTTTCATATCGAGCAACTACAACAGCACCCGATAATCTTGGGTCGTAAGTTGCAATCCAAGAAACGGATTCTGGAAATAATTCATTTGTTAAGTAACAGAACAACCATACCGGTCCGCGGCCGGATATGATGACACCCTTGTTCTCTATCTTTGGAAGCTGTATATTATTTAAATCGGATGGAGATAGAATGCCATCACCGGCTATTGAGAAGTTTAAGACAGAATAATCTTCTCTTTTATCAACTTCAAATTCTATTGGCATTTCGAGTCACGTCTCGTTGTTTTTTTTTGATTTGTTTTTTTATTCGGTTATTGGCAGCTACTAATTGTAGACTGCCTGCAATCCGAATTTTAAATAAATAAAATTTGGAATTTTTAAAAATTGGCGCTAACAAGCAAATTCAATCACGTTTGAAAAAATTATATAGAAGCTCGTTTGACCCGCAATCTTGGAAATCCGACAACTCGTATCTTATCTTGTCGTTATAGCGCAACTCGTCCGGAAAATAATCGGCAGCGATATAATCAGCATTGCAGAAGTCATCGTCAGGACCAATATCCCGGTTAAACCTAACAACGATAGAGATAACTTCACCAGCTAAGATGCGCTCCAGCGCATCTTTAAACATTTCATCGATCTCGTCTGCATTCACGACTTCTAACGCTTCTTTCATTTTATCTAACTCGACAATTACGTATTCTTCAATATTAAGATCATTCTTTTCAAAAAATATCATGCATTTCTCTTCAGTCTCGAGATGAGCTTTCAACAATTCAAGATTTACAATATAGTCATTTCTTAATTCATCTTCGTCAAAGCTCAAGTCTGTATTATACTCGTCAAGAACATACGAACAACAAGGACAGCTTATTCTCTTTTTAGTCATTTTTTTTCACTTCTTGTTTTTGAATTTTTTTATTGGATCTTGCCGGCTTCTAATTGAAAACCGGCTTCAAGTCCCAATTCCCCCTTTTTTGAATGGAAAAAAAAGAGGGGAATTATAATTCTTTAATTGAATTTATTAATTTATTCATAATCTTCTTCTATTTCAAATTCTTTTCCACATTCCCAACATCTATATAAGAAATAACTAGTTTCATCGGTGCTAACAGACCAAGGGGAGAATCCCTCACTTCTAACATCATCAGAACCACAATATGGACAAATGGTAAGGTTTGGGAAATCGTCTTTTACAACTATTCTCTGATATTGCATTTTACATCACGTCAAATTCATTTTGACATCTTCTACATTTACAGAGATAAGCATGATAATCATCATGGTCTGTTTGACCTAATCCAGCGACCTTGTCGTGCCCGCAATATGGGCACGTGATGATTTCATGCTTATTTTCAACTCTACGAATTCTTCTATATTTTTTACGCATTTCGGTCACTTCATATTTTTTTGAAATGTCACGTAATAATTGTATCGTGAAATATTTAAATGTTAATTACAACGTGATTCACGCTCTAATCGTGATAATTGCTATTGCCGGGGAAATAATTCTAACAATAATCGAGTGATTTAAATAGTATTACAATAAATATAGATCGATGATTGAAATATTTCCAAAACTGTTTAGATCCAAACCAATCCATATCTTTCATTCTTTCAGATTAGGTTGGATCGGCATGACATCAATGAAAATTAGATCAAAACTATTTTTCAAGATATTAATCCGTGAGGTGAAAAAAACAAAATGATAGCAGAAACAGATTCAGAAAGAAAGAATAGTAAATATATAACCTTAACGATCAGATTAAATCAAGAAGAGGATAGAATGTTGAACTTAGTTAGAGAAAATTTAGGAATTAGAAACAAATCGGATGTTGTTCGATTCTTGATCAAAAAATATCACGATGAGGTGATAGAGAATGACGAGTGAAATAAAAGTTGAAATGATTTGCCGTGAAATTAGCCAATATCAAAAAAAAGAGAAAGAATCCTACATTACTCTTTTCAAGGCTGTTTTTAAGCCCGCGAATGGTAAGGGGCGATTCACGTTAGAGACTGATGATGAATTGCTGTTCGAGCTCGGGAAATCATATACATTCATCATTAGACTCGATAACAGACAAAAAACACTCGATGATTCTATTTCTGTCGAACCTGACTCTATTGAAATATAAGAGATGAAACGAGCATGAAAAATCTTGATATTTGTCAAAATTGTCGGAAACGTGAATCCTGCGAATATTGTATTAGAGCTCGTGAAATCCAAGCAGCGACCGGCTTCAGGACATTTGTAATAGCATGCCCCGAGCTGGAAATTGAATCAGGTGATGATCGTTGAAAATCGGATATTTACAATACGATATTCTCGAGTTATTGCAACATGATGCAATGACTGTAAATGAGCTTCTTAACGAGTTAAGAGTAGCAAGAAGCACGATCCGGAACAATTTGCAATTCCTAAAAACGCACGAATTAATAAAGTCCGAGCCCCGGGGGCGCCATAAAATATATAGCATTACAAAGAAAGGCCTTAAGATATTTGAAAACGAGAATAAAGAGCGGAATCGCAGGAAATATGAAAAGCTAATTGATTTGAGTAATTTAGATGATGATCACGAGTATATCGAGAAATGGAGCTGGGATGATTAGAATGACTGATTTAAACAATCCAGATCTAAATGAGATCAATAACACACTGAAATTTATTGCGCATTATCTCGGGCTAATGATAGATGAATTGAGAAAAATAGAAAAAACATTAGAAAAAATTTCGGATGATTTAAACAAAAACAGAATTCAAAATTAGATTAAATTCAAAAATCTCACATTTTTATTTATTTAAAATTCGGATTGCAGGCAGATTGCGATTAGCAGCTGCCAATAACCGAAAAAAAATAAATAAAAAATAAATCAAAAAAAAACGAGATGTGACCAATGCCAATAGAATTTGAAGTTGATAAAAGAAAAGATTATTCTGTCTTGAGCTTCACAATAGCCGGTAATGACATCCTATCTCCATCCGATTTAAATAATATTCAGCTTCCAAAGATAGAGAACAAGGGTGTCATCATATCCGGCCGCGGACCGGTATGGTTGTTCTGTTACTTAACAAATGAATTATTTCCAGAATCCGTTTCCTGGATTGCAACTTACGATCCAAGATTAAATGGTGCTGTTGTAGTTGCTCGATATGAAAAGAGTGCCCCGGCTATTGGTGAAATAATCAAGGTTGAATAATCAATATAAAAAACTCTAAAAAATAATTTCCCTCTTTTTTTTCTTTTAAAATTAGAGGGAATTAGCTTGAAGCCGGTTCTCGTTTAGAAGCCGGCAAGACCAAACAAACAGACAAGAAGTGATTGAAGCATGCAATTGATTAATATCAATAGAATCGATCAGCAATTAATTGAAATCAGCAGAGCTATTCAACAGAAAAGAGAAATTATACAAGATTTACAAGAGAAGATTTATGAATTGAATCAAGTCGAGAAGAAACTAAATATCTATGAGAAAATGAAAACCATTAGGAATGCGTTTAGAAAGAATTTGAAATATAAAGATATTGAAATAGACATGTCCCGAGATGAGATCAAATATCAAAACAATATTGTCTATAGATCCAAAGACCGCAATTTAAGAAAACTTGTTTTAGGGGATTGGATTCAACAATTTAACGCATTTTACAAATTAGCTTTGCTGATTCTGAAGAAACAAGAATTAGAGAAATTAGATAAAGAAATTGAAGAAATAAAACAGCAATGGGAATTGGAATGAATTCTAAAATCCTGAAAAATCCAAAATACAATTTTTTATTTTTTTTTAAAAATAATAGAGTGAGGTGATTGGAATAATGGAAAATAACAACAATTGGAATACAAATCAAAACTTCAAAGTTATAACTGTTAATATGAAAAAACTACATCTGACGTGCATTAATAGTTTAATCAAAGCAGGTTTATTTTTGAATAGAGCTGAATTGATTAGATTTGCAATAAATGATTTTCTAGAGCGTTATTTCTATGATGAGATGATTCTCGATGAGATTTTTGAAAATCAATTCGAGAATGAAGATGAAATAAAATCGAATCTAAAAAAAATGAATGTTATCGTGAGACCGAATTCAGGTGAACTTACGATAGTAACGATAAATATCTCTAATTTGACAGACAAAAAACTGAGATTGATTCATAAAACAAGTAGATCTGAATTGATACGCTACATTTTATCTTATTTTCTGAATAGACAATTGCTATTTTTATTTAAATTGAAAAACGAGAATGATAATGCTGAAACCTCAAGCACGAAAAATAAAAATAGAAAAATGATAAAATCAGGAATCGACATGCGAAGCATAATGAATAGAGAATTGTCTGATAATCAGATTCAAAAAATAAAAAAACAAATAGATAGAATGTATGCAGAATTAAATCTGCAAGAAGAAGATTTTTTAGAATATTAGGTGATTGATATGATCGAAATCAATAATAATATTTTTTATTTTCTGCAAACAAATGATAAAATCGTCTTTGTGCAAAAAGTAAACCCCGCAAAATTTATTATTGTCAAATACGTTTTGCAAATCTTTGGTGAGGCAGATTTGGTTATTTTCTCAAATGAAAATTTCGTGAAAATTAGGCTTTACTCAAATGAAGACGTATTAGAAGATGTTGTTTTCGATGACTTTAACTCAACCGAAGAAAATATGAAAAATCTTGTAGAAAATATAAAATTCATGAAAAAACTTTTGGAGATGAAAAAAGAATGAAGAAAAAAATAATAGAAATCGAAAATTCACTTTTTTATTTCTTGCAAACAGATTATGCATTGACAATTATCATTAAATTAAAACCTGCAAAATTTTTTGTTTTTCAACCAAGTTCCCCGAGCATATTTGATAAAGGAGGTGATATGGTTCTCTATCAAGAGGGGAATAAGATAAAATTGAAATTATTTACAGAGAATCAAATTCGAGAAACTATTTTTTATGTAGAATCAAGAGATTTGAAAAATGAAAAGATTCTTGAAAAGCTTATAGACAAGGTGAAAGAGAATGGAGAAAAACGAAAAAAATAAAATCAGAGAATTAATCTTGGAAATATTAGCGACAAAATGGAATCGGAATAAATATAATGATTTTAGAGTAAAAGACCCATGCGCTTTTTGTTATTACGCCAATAAAATGGCGCAAGAAAATGGAGCTTTTACAATATTTCATAACAAGGCTTGGATAAGAGAAATGATCTGCTTTTGTTGTTTGGAACAGAAATTATGTGAACAAATCTCGGAGATCACGAAAAACTATAAAGAAAATACGTTGATTAGAAAATTGAAGAGATTCGATTATCGAAAAGTGATCAATCTTTTAGCTAATAGATTAATTGACTGAGAAATCTAGTGATTAAAATGGATGGAATTAAAAATTTATTAGATCTCGTTAAAATCCATTACAAGAATGAAATTGACGAAAATAATTCAAATGGAATAAATGGTTCATGCATTGTTTGTGGTAATTTCGTGAATGATGGATTCAAGGCAAAGTTAAAACCCACATTCACGAGTGGCGAATTCTTGCAAAACGGGGATTGCATTTGTCCGACTTGTAATTTCGTGATGAATAATCCGATATTTAGGCGCAAGAATTGGATCATTAATGAAAAAGAATTCAGAACATTGAAAAACACAGAAATAATCCAATTTCTCGTGAATCCTTTAGATCCTCCATTTGCTTTTTATCTCACTCGGACATATAAAAAGCATGGTTGGTTATTGCTCGTTAATCGCATCAATTTTTCACGAAAAATGTATTTTCTTGCAATGGATTATAGATTACTTTTTGTTGATAAAGATAAAATTAAAAGATTCAATGAAAAAGTAACTTATTTATTGGAAAAAGGAATTAGCAAGTCAAGTTTGCTTTCTGGAAAATTGAAACTTCATGAATTTAGAAATCTTGAAAATAAAGCCAAGGAAATAATGAAGTTTTTAGAAAGAGTTGCCGGCCAAGTAGAATGGGAATTGGCAATTTTATATACATACAAGAAAAAAAAGAGGTGAATTAAGAAATGGAAATCGATGAAAAACTTTTAGACCAGATTGCCGATTTGCTTTCAGCTGTTTACCGGAAGGTAAATTGGCGTAGAATGCGGAATAAAAATCCACACGATGTTTTTCAACACAGAGTTAAATTTGCAGCTTGCAAAAGCAATGTATTAGAATTTCTGGATAAGCTATGTCAAGGACTTGGTATTCAAAGCATAAAATACGATCCTGACCAAATTCTATATTTGAATGAAAGAAACAAGGAAGTCATGTATGCTTTAAGACATGAATCGATATATCTTGTCGTTAAAGCTACAGCATTGGCAAGAGAATATAAATTAATGAAGAAAAATCAAGAAAAACAAGAAACAAAAGATAAAAATCAATTAAAAATAGAGGTGAAAAAGAAAGATGGAAATTAAAGGAATATTCAAGGCTTTATCCCCCATCCATCAAGGAGGTAATGAGAAAACGGGTGCTGAAATTACCTTGAATCGATTGAGCTTCTTTATAGATGGTAGAAACGAAGAAATCCCGATAGTTTCGGGGAATGGAATTCGTGGTGCATTTAGAAGAAGATTAGCTCGTGATTTCCTGAAATTATTGAATGTAGATAAATTGGAGAGCAAAAGATTATTTTACATGTTCTTTGCCGGCGGAGCAAACTATGAAGTCGTATCTGAAAAAGATGCAGGAACTATAAATCTTGAATTGAGAACCAAAATTCGTAAACTATTTCCAATTGTTAGTCTTCTCGGGGGAAATCTCGGGAATCAAGCTTTTGAAGGGGCCTTGAAATGTGGAATTGCAAGACCAATATGCCAAGAACTCGTGAATGCTAACATGCTACCATTAGATTTCTTGAAGAAAAATGGGATTACACATTTTCCATCATTTCGGGAATATCTTGGTCAAGAATTCTTCACGAGAAAAGATGATTTAAGGGATAGGAAAGAAGATGAGGCAGCTGTTCAAATGCTTGTTACTCGTGAAGTTTTTGTCCCTGGTACGTTATTTTTCCACAAATGGGTTTTGAGATCAAATGATCCAATAATCGAAGCTTGTTTTTGGCGTGGTATCAAATTATTTATCGAAGATCCACGGGTTGGTGGTGGATCCTCGACTAACATGGGAGAATTGGAAATATATTATGAGAATTATCAAGAAGATTTGGATATTGAATATCTAAACTTTTTGGATGAAAACAAGAAAGATATTATAGAAAAGATTCAAGAGTTGAGCAAGACATGGAAATAAACGATTTAGAATCCATCAAGAAAAAGATCCAACAAGATCATCCGGATCCAAAAGAATATGATTTCGCTAATTTGGAGATCGAGGTCCAATTGGCTTCCCAAATGATCTTGACAATTCCTTGGATCAACTTCGATGGACTTATTTCTCATTTTTTTTTATTAGAACTCTTGCAAGATGATTACTATCTTCTGCCTCCAAAATCACCAATTGATTTCTTCAATATTTTGAACATCCCGATAAAAAAGAATGAACATATGGGACTTTATTTTTCATCCGTTTCTCATTTAGAGAAAAAGATTAATAAAACAACGATGATCTACAAGAGATTTCCAAGCTTATATCTTGATTTTTTAGATCCAAAGCGAACCAAAAGAATTCAAACAAACCGTGCTACTTTTAAAGATTATGCAATAAAATTTGTTTATTTCATCCCACAAAAAATCACTTTTTGGTGCAAAGGAGATTATTCCTGGATCAAGAAATTATTAAATCACTTGGAATATCTTGGAAAAAAAAGTGGTGCGGGGTTTGGTGAAATTGCAAGCAAGAAAATTCGTGAAATTGAAGAAGATTACTCTTTAATCAAAAATGGAAAATTAACAAGACCAATTCCAATGAAATATTTAGAGTCATTCACGATGATTATGAGAGCACCGTATAAGCCCCCATATTGGTCAAGAAAGGATTTAGAAATGTGTGGCATGCCATTTTCCAAGGCAAAGATCAAAAATGAATATTTAGAATGAAAGGAGGTGAATAGAAAGATGAAATACTTCTATTTGCAAAAAGATATTTTGAAAATCATGAACCAAGATCTAAATAGCAATTATAATGCCATTGAATTGGCATTTAGAATAGGTGTTACATCACAAAGCATACGCAATGCAATCCGGATTCTCAGGAAAAGAGGTTTGGTGGATTATATTCCTAAGCGGAGACATTTTGAGTATTTCATAACTCCAAAAGGTAAGAGCTATATCCAAAATATTGTTAATGAAATCCAGATAAAGCAGGTGAAAAAATAATGCCGGATAAAATTATAAATGCATTTTATAATAATATTAAAGCTTTAGGCTATCCAATAGAATTTCCGAAACTTTTCATTAAAACTTGCAAGCTCCATTCCCAATCTCATTCTTACATCAAGAAGCTTATAGAATCAAGAAAAATAATAAATCGATATAAATATTTAAAAATTTATATTGCTTTTTCGGGGGGAAAAGATAGTGTTGTCTTGTTGCATTTAGTTAATCAAATTATCCCCAATTCTCTGATTTTTCATTTTGATCATGGTTCGATGTTGATTCCCAAACCAATCGAGATGGAGATTATTCAAAATCTTTATAAGATAATTCAAGATAGAAATAGAATCTTTATTTCATCATTGGGAAATAGAAATGATGCGCGGGTTAATTATGTAGCATGGTATCACAAATTCTTTGGCTTTTTATCACGATTCATAAAAGAAAATAATATAGATGCTTGTTTTCTCGGATTACGAGCTGAGGAATCATGTAAAAGAAAAAAGCGAGTCGAAAATTTCGAAATGCAAGACAAATCCCAAGGAATCAAACAAATTTATCCCCTAGCTAAATGGAGCTATTTGGACATCTATGCATATATAATTTCTAACAATTTACCAATTCCTAGGATCTATCATGCATATGCAAAGCTTTTGGGCTATGAGAATGTACGGCTCGTGACATTTTTCGATTCCGAATTCAATTTCTTGGGAAATGCAAATGTAGATTCAGCAATTTTACCATTTTTCAAACATTTTAGACCGGATAAATAAAAAAGGTGAATAGATATGGTTGATGTTGGAATCGATATCAAAAATAGTATTTGTAATACATGTAAAAATCTCGATGATAATAAAAATTGTGAGATCATCAATTTCTTGGTGGATTCGGAATTCGAGCGATGGAGTGAATTATGGCCAACTGATTTGAATTTTGAAGTTCAAATTAAAATCAAGAATTGTATTGGGTTTGAAGATAATCGGGATATGCTCGAATTGGAATGGGAATATCCCGATCTAGCAAAAGCTCAAGGAGAATTTATTAAATTAATTAACAGTGTAAAAAAATTAAATAAATGTAAAAATGTTAAAAAAACCCTTGATAAAATTATAGATAAAGTGATAAATAAGAGAATTAAAAAAAGTGATGAAAATGTTCAAAAAAAATAAAGAAATTTTTCTAAATATTTTAGACTTGGATGATACGATTCTCTATCCATCCCCGTATCGTCTTTTAAGCAGAATTACTGATAATATTGATGAACAGCACAAAATAGCTCAAACAGACGAATTTCGAGCATTGTTAGAATTCGGGAATCTGGCCCCTTGGATCCAGACTAAATCCGGACAAGAATTGTTGAAAAAAGCTTTCAATATAATTGTTACAGGTAGACATACATACAATTCAGAATCAACTGTTAAATTTATAGCCCGAAACGGGTTGAGGATCGATGAAATTCATTATGTCCCGTTTGAGTCATCTGAGACTTACATCTCTGAAAAGATTAGATTCATTGATGATTATATAGAGAAATTCGTTCAGCAAAACAACTCAAAAAAAATAGAAATAAGAGTTTTCGATGATAACGACAAAATATTGTTGCATTTCTATCAGAATCGAGTCAAGTACGACAATTGTAATATTGAAACAATTCTAATTTCGGACGGGGAGTTGACAATTTTTCCAACTCTTTGCTATTTTGCTATCGATTTATTTTAGCAGGTGATTAAAATGCACAAAAATAAAAATACAAGCTCTTATTGTAAATACTTCTATATCGATAATGGATTTGGATGTTGCGATCATTTCTTAAATGATTTAACATTTTCCAGATGTCCATGTGATGCAGATCCTGAGATTTGTCCAATTTTCAATCAAACAAAAAGAAAGTTTCTATCGGAGGTAATATGAATGAAAAAAAACCAAAATCTTACATTTTCTCATTATTACAGTAAATTCAATAAAAATAAATTCACGACAATAAGACGTCATAATCACGGATACAAGGTTGGAAAAAATCTGAATATTGTCGTGAAAGGAAAAATGCTTGGTGTAGCGAAAATTATTTTTATGCACGTCACAGAATTAGAAAATATAAAAACAGAATTCCTTTTGCAGGATACGGATAAAAAAAGCAGAAAAGAAGCTATTGCTCTGTTAAACTCTTTTTATCAAAAGCCAATTCAAGATGAAGAATTATTAATTATCTTAATTTTGGAGTGGGTTTGGAAATACAGCAAATTGATCCTGCAATAATTTAATTTTCATTCTATTTTTATCAAGGCTATGGATCGTCTTCAAAATGCTTGTAAAATGTCCATTTTGTAAGAAAACTCAGCAATACAATATTTACAAGCAAAAAGTTAAAAGGAGACGCAAAGTCTGCATTAAATGTCACAAGAAATTCGAGATCAAACCATCTGTAATTTTAAAACAAAAACAGATCCAAACCCAATCCCAAACTAAATCAACTCTAGATTCCAAAAATCCCCGGGATGGTCATTTTGATTCAGACCAAGTTGACAGCGGGTCATTTTGGTTGACACATGGTCATTTGCAGGTTGATTTGGTAGATAATTATAGTCAAATGACCATGATCATTGACCAAACTGATCAAAATATTTTGGATCTGATATCGAGAGGGTTAATTCAAGCCCAAATTGCTGCAAGGTTGAAAAAATCGAGGCAAGCAATTAGTAAGAGAATTAAGCGTTTAGTGAAACTTGGAATTCTAATCGATCTCGATACATATCCGAGATTCTACAAGATCAACCCGAATTTTTTAAAGATCGATAAGAAAAAGAAATTATGCGTTGAATGTCATGATGTTCGAGTGAAATTAAACGTGAAATCGAATTTTCGACAGTTCGAAAAATTCAGATCCAAAATTCAAAAAAGTGTAGACTTAAAGCATTGGACAAAAAAATACTTGAATATAAACAATGTAAATTTTGAGATTACTACAAAAGCAATAATCTTTCATCTTACAGGAATTGGAGAAACAAGCCAAGATGCTATAGATAATGCAAAAACAAAAGCAGTTGAAGTTAGGGATTATCTCCAAAAAAGATTTAACCTAAAATTAGAATTTCCAATTTTTCATGAGAATCAAATTGATTATACTCTTTTAAAGATTCCACATGATAATTATCAAAAATTACGCAAATTATGGAATGATAAATCACATCCTGAGCTTCTTGAAACAGATGATTCTCTATTAGCAGACTCTATAACAAATGCAATTAAAAATTCAATTGAAAATAAAGATAAATTAAAAATGTTAGAAAATGAATTTCTTTTATTAAGAAGGGCTTTTATAAATTTTACAAATCGATTTTGGGGTGAAAATTAAGATGTCAACCAAGAGATCACATGGTCTGATAGACTACAAAATAAGGCCCGGCATGGCTTTATCTTTAATAGAATTAGTGATAGCGAGGTGAAATCAAAAGTGAGTGATGATAATAACAACAATAATAGAAAAAGAAATGGGAACGTTCTCGGATGCGTTCTATTGCTCTGTATAGCATTATTATTGTATCTAATCGATAAGAGAATTTTACTATTGTTTGTTTTAATCCTATTTTGTCTTTTTTAATAAAAATGAGGTGAAATCAAAAATGAGAATACTTGATTTATGTTGTGGTTGTGGGGGTTTTAGTTTAGGGTTTAGGGATAAGTATAATAGATTTTTAGGAATAGATATTTGGGATAAGGCATTAAAATCTTACCAAGCCAATTTGAATGCAGAAACTATTCAAGCTGATATTAGATTTTTGGATGTTTCTGTTTTTAAAAAGCATGAATTTGATATTATAATTGGATCTCCGCCATGCCAAGCCTTTAGCACAATAAAAAATATAAATCCTATTTTTCAAGATTTTTATCAGATTCCGGACATGAGCATTGTTAATGCATTTTTGAAGATCAAGGATGAATTAAATCCTAAATTTTGGATAATGGAAAATGTACCGCCAATTACAAAATTCATGCCTAAAAATGCAGGATGTCCAAAGATTCTCAAGGCATGTGATTTTGGTTTATTACATGAAAGAAGAAGAGCTTTTTATGGGAATTTTATAGAACCAAAAGCCACGAAAAAAGTTAAACCAAGATTTCCAACTCCAACTGCAAGTAGCCGTGGTTATTCCTGCATTTTTAGATTATCTAATAAAAATTGGCAAGAATTTCAAGTATTTTTTAAAACCAAGAAAAAAATACCGGATGTTTCTCATTATAAATTTCTAATGGGATTTCCCCGAGATTATTTCTTGGCAGGAAATAAAAAAGAAAAAATGATGCAATTGGGAAATGCTGTATGTCCACCGGTATCTCAAGCAATTTACAAGAGTATAATAAATAATAAGAAATTAGATGATTTTTTAAAAAAAGATTCAAGGTGAATTATGATTTCTACAAATAAATTGATCAATAATGTTTTTGCGGATTTGGTGAATAATAGATTCTTGATGGAAAAGAGTTTTAAACGAGAATCATTTATATTTTCAATTTGGCCTTTCTATTTTTCTAAAAAGAAATTATTTTCTTTGAGGCAAGATGGAATACATGAATATACTAATCATCCTGGTAAAATCATCTTGGATTCAGGAGGTTTTCAGATCTTAACAAGGAAAAATATAGCAATTCATCCAAAGCAAACATTAAAAATTTATAAATTTGCTAATCTTGAGAAAAAAGATTTTGCTATAACTCTTGATTTTTGTCCAAGACCATCGGAGGATCCAAGAATCCGGATGGAAAAAATAAAACATACAAATTCAAATTTCTATTACATGTATTCAAGAAATTCCAAAGTTATTCATGTGATTCATGGTTGGAATGAAAAAGAGTTAAGGGAAAGCTTAAAACCAATAATAAATTTAATGGATTCTAAAACAGAATCTATATTTTGTACACCTTTATATGTAGCCATGATTCCAAAAAATATGAAAGGAGATAAAAAAAATTCATTAAAGGAATTGATTATAAAACGATTCTTGATTTTCCAAAAACTATTGAGGGAATCAAAACTTGATGGTTTTAAGATCCATATATTGGGAGCTAGTAGTAGCAATTCTTCACATGCCATGTGGTATGCAGGTATGGATCAAACAGATTCAGCTGCATGGCGTATTAAGGCAGCTTTTGGCAAAATATCCCTTCCTGGAATTTCGGAAATTTGGATCACCAGGAAAAAAAATTGGCAAAATAATCTTGATCTTAAATTGAAGGAATGTGAATGTCCAATTTGTATTGGGCTTTCTCTAAATGAAAGAAAAATCATTCTTGGACAAAGTTTCAAAGCAAGAGCAATACATAATGCATTTGTTTATCTTGAAGAAAGAGAAATTGCAAGGGAATTAATTGGGACTAAAAAATATTTACCATATTTGAAAAAAAGATTTAAAACTGGATTTTGGAAAAAGTTTTTAAGAAAAATAGAAGAATCACGACATCAAAAAGATCTTGATTTTTTCTTGAAGAATAAATATTAATTAAAATGAGGTGAAATGTGAATGTTGATACCAAAATCTTTTGAAATAAGCAGAGAATTGGATATTTGTGACATTTGTGAAAACAGAAAGAGATGCAAAATATTTCAGGGCTTAGAAAAAGAAAGAAACAAGCATAATTTCAGCATTCCCGTGAATCGGAAATGCAATCTATCTATTTCTATGAATGAGTGTCCTGATTTTCTTTCTCAAAAATCTAAATTTAGAAAATTGGATGATTTCTTAAGAAAATAATATTAATTAAAATGAGGTGAAATCAAAATGAAAATCCTGGATCTTTGTTGTGGTTGTGGGGGATTTTCCTTGGGCTTTAAAGATAATAATAACGAATTTGTCGGTATAGATATTTGGGATAAAGCTCTGAAATCTTATCAAGCCAATTTGAATTCAGAAACTATTCAAGCTGATATTAGATTTTTGGATGTGTCGATTTTCAAGAAAATGGAGTTTGATATTATTATTGGATCTCCACCATGCCAGCAATTTTCCATTGCTAGAAATATTTCAAAGCGAAATATTGAAAAACCAGATTTGAGTTTGATAGAAAGCTTCATCAAAATCAAAAATTATCTAAAACCACGGTATTGGATAATGGAAGAAGTTCCACAGGTTGTAAGATTTATTGGGAATATGGCGGGAAAAGCAAGAATACTTGGAGCATGCGATTTTGGACTTTTCCATATTAGAAAGCGCGCATTTTTCGGAAATTTTCCGGATCCATTGAAAAAAGAAAAACCAAAAATCTTGTTACCTACACCTTTAGCATCATACCGGGGTTACTTCTGCCACAAGAAATTTGATCCTGAATATCTTCGTGACTTGGAAAAAAAAATAGGAATGAAGATTAGCAGAAATAATGAAAATCTTTACAAATTCCTGATGGGATTCCCGAATGATTATTTTCTTGCAGGAAACAAGAATGATCGCATGAGACAACTTGGAAATGCTGTATGTCCCCCCGTAGCCCGGGCTATCTATAAAAGCATATTAAACAATAAAAAATTAGATGACTTTTTGAGGTGATTCAATTGGAAAATTATTTTGAAAATTTTTTAGTTACAATAGCAGAAACAATAAATAACAACATCGAAATAAATCATATGTTTCAAATGAAAAAAATCAGACGTTTGCTGAATGTTGATCCAGATAACAGAAGTTTTTTAAGTTTTCTTTACAAGGCTTTAAGAATCCTCGAGAAAAACAATTATATTCAATTCGTGAAAAGAAAGCAAAGAAATTATTATGTTCTACTTGAGAAAATTGATTTACAGCAAATATTAAAGCAGGATAACAACTAATTAATAAATAATTAAATTTATTTATGTTAGTAAAAATATTTAGTTTAGGCATGTATTGATCTAAAATTTCGCCCTCCCCTCTCCAATTTTTAAATTCACTTTTTTATTTTTTTATAGTTCTTGATTTTTTTTTCAATACATGCCTTTTTTCTGACTTTTTTTAATCCAGATAAATAAGCCTTTTTCTTTTTGAGAAATACTCATAGACATCTTCATAACTACAACTTAAAATCTCAGCGATTTTTGAAATCCCGATCTCTTGATTAGAATAAGCTTTTTCAAATTTCTCGATTTCTTTCTCTAATTCTTTTTGCTTATTTTTATTTTTCGACATTTTAAATCACGTCTTAATAGACATTAAACATCAATATTTAAATATGCATTTGTCTATAGTTAACATGTAATAATGCATATAGCATTGCTTCCCAATTCAAATCCATTTCAGGGTTTGTGGGAATTAGCCAACCCAAAAGCCACGGATGGGCCTACTATTAATGCAATGAAAACATTCAAGTCAAAAACTGCGGGCTTTACCACCGCGGGTTTGCAGTTATCCCGTTTGATGGCATTGAGACATTGATACATTGCGGGCCCATCCATTCATTTATTTTGGTGAAAATCCATATGGATCTTAATGAAGTTTTAGAGATTTTGGACTTGTTTTTGGATTCTAAAAAATTAGATGAATTTATCGAAAAATTAAATCTAAATCTAGATCAGCAATATGAACTATTTTTCCATCCTGCAATTTTAAAAAATAAAATGTTGTTTGATTATTTAGGATTGGAAAAAAATTAGAAAAAAAAGTATTTTGATTTTTGAAATTAATTTTCTGCAGGTAGACTAAAAAATCTACCACATTTAAAACAGAAATATTGATATTCTATTTCCGCACCATATTCATTCTTCTTAGCTTTTATATAAACAATATAGGGTTTTACTTCATCTCTTATTATTGTTTTAATACCCTCTAACTTCGTATGTTTATATTTACAATATCCCTGTCCTATTCTTCTTCTTTCTTCAATTAAATCACATATCTTCTTTTTAATTTCTTCGATCTCTTTTTGGATTTCGCTTAAAGAAGAATTTAAATCAAAGAATTTATTAGATAATTTATCAATTTGCTCTTGGTATTTACGAACTTTAAATGCTTCTACTATTGCTATTGGTTCTGGAATATTAAAGATTTTTTCATTCATTTTTTCGATCACATCACTTCTTATTTTTTATTTATTTTGTTTTTAGGATCTTGCCGGCCCCTAACCGGGAAACCGGCTTCAAGTCCTATTCCCCCATTTGAAAAAAAGAGGGAATTAAACTTTTCTGGAATTTTATTAATTTGATAGTAGTTTTTGTATCTCACTAATAATTGCATTAACAATAATTCTATATTCTTTTCTGTTCAGCTGATAAACATAAATATATTTGTTCTCTGATTCTAAAATCGTGCTTATAATACCCATCGTGCCACCATAGTGACAAATCCCGTGGTTTACTACGCACGGGATACATTCAAACTCGGCGTGCACACAAAACACTCCCCCATCATTAACGAGGGTTTTGTTTTTCCTGTTCCTATTCCACTTCCCGGCTAATGAGGCCAGGTATAGGAACAGTTTTTCACTTTTTTGGGCCCCAAGTCTTTCAATCATATCTTTATGTTTTTTCTCGAATTCTTCTTGACATTCAAGCAATTCATCGGGTTTAATGAATCTTTCATTCATCTTCTCATAAATTGTTTTTTTCATTTCTTAATCACTTCTTGTTGATTTTCATTGGTCTTGGCAGCTGCTAATCGCAGTCTGCCTGCAAGCCAATTTCTAAATAAAATAAAATAGAATTTTTAAAAATCATATCTCGTATCCCTCTTTCTTCATGTCCTGCAATACATATAATATGTATTGCAATGTCGCAATGTCTAATTTTTTATTCCTCATAATCCATTTTTTAAAAGCCTTTTCTCCAGTAATTCCTAGATCCGACTTTTGGATCCGTCTACCAAGATCCAAAGCGGTTAATTGTCTCTTGGGTTTGGATCTTGGTCGGGGTTTGGGTTTAGGCTTTGCTGTTGTAGATTTGATAATAGTTTTAATTTCTGTTTTTGGTTTCTCGGTTTTTTTCCCCCATGAATCAATGTCTATATGATCTAATTTCATTCATCATCACCTCGTATTTTATTTAAAATATCTTTTAATTTAATTCGATCATCATCTGTTAGAATTAGATTTGAAGCATTTCTCTGGAAAAAATCAAACATGAATTGAATGTCTTCTTTCAATCCGTCAACGTCACCCGCGGGCCCAAACCCGGGTGACGGGTCAGATCTCGTGGGTGACAAAACCAAATCTCTAATAAAAGTTGAAACGGGTTTATCACCTGCTAATCTTTTTAGTTTCATTTTTTCCGTTTCCGTAACCCGGATCGTGATTTTTAGATCCCGGGTGACACTTCTATCTTCAGTCATCATCACTCACGTTTTCTAATTTCTCTATAAACTCTTTAATTATTTTGCTCAAACCTGATTCATTCATAAGCTTTTTTACTTTTTCTTGCTCTTTTTGGATGGATTTGTTATATTTTTCAAGGGGATTATCTCCGAGATATTTTAGAATAGTTTCTTCACATAGTTTAATAGATTCATTTCTTTTAACTAGACATGCATTAGCTTCGCATTTCCGTTCCCCGTATTTCTCGATATATCGCTTGACATAATCGAGATTCTTGTTGATAGGTTTTCCCGAGCCGGTGATTAAATTATTTATCCATGTCAATTTATTTCCTTCAATAAAATCATAATTCAATCCGAATCTTTCGATTATCAGATTATCAGTAGTCCAACCAGTTGCTTTGGATAAATCATCGAGATTCTTTCTCAATTTTTCGGAAATTCGCAATCCATCCGGATCGAAATCTCCGAAATACAGAAGAACGGGTTTTAATCCCAATTCTTCAGCTTCTTTGAATCTTTCGATCAAATTGGCCCGGGAATTGATATCTGACCATCCCCTAGCGTTCGCTATGGGGATGTGATATTTCTTACAAGTTTCTAAAAATAGATTCTTGATGTCAATTTTTTCAACAAGCATTTGAATGAAATATTCTTGTGTCTCCCAAAATGCTATATCGTCTTTAAACTCATAGCATTCAAGGAAATACTTCAAATGAGAAATCAAAAAATCTTCAGGAGTTTCTGTATATTCGGTCAAAGATTCTACATTAGCGAATTCACGGGCGTTATCGTACGCGGTGAAATCAATCGGCAATAATCCGCATTTCCGGCATTCGTTGATCGATTTTTCAACTCGATCAAATTGGCTCTTATCGATTGCATTCATTCCCTCCAAAATATAACACCAACCACGGGCGCTTATTTTGGACGGAATTGTCTCTTGGATTTCTTTCAATCTATCTGCGAATATTTGTAATTTATTGTGATACATAATATTCGTTTGCTTGGAGGCTCGACCACGCGGCCGGCAAGGGATTTCAATCATTTTCTTCATCACATCTTTTTTTATTAATTCTTATAACAATATCCAAATCACAGATTTCACAAAATACTCTATATATTTCATATTTTCTCGTTTTTTCGACAAGTAGCAGGTTGGGCTGATCCAAACAACCAATGCACCTAACTACGATTTTCTGCTGGTGATTCCCGGGAATCACCAAACCATTATTATCACCACCCGGCCCGGGCCGGGTCTTGGTGTTATCCGGATGCATATGTTCTTCTAATCTATGCTATTCTCCATTGCAGAATGTTTCTAATGATATTACGCCAATCATAATAATCGGATTAAAATCCATTCCGATATGCCCTAGCAATAAATCTTATGCATTATAAAATTTCTAATCGAAATTTTTCGATATGTTTTTTTGATCAATCTCGATAATGATTTGACGATTTCCGGCATTATATATAAGCAAAGGGCGGAGGATCTCGATAGTTTGCTTAAATAAAATGCGGACGAACTTTCCACAAAGGAAATCGTTAGAAAGTTTCCAAAAATGCTTTAAAAGGCATTGGAATCTTTAGGTTTATCGACCTAAACCGATTGGAAGGATTCCAAGAAGATTTACAAATAAAAATCGGTGGATTTAGGTCTTTAGACCTAGACATTCATGAGAAATATAAAAAAAATCTTAAATGTTTTAGGTCTTTAAACTTAAAAATCTCTGGTTAAAATTGCTCATTTCTTGCTCTTTGCTTTCATTCTCCTTTCTAATTCACTTTGAAATATATCAATTGCTGTTTTAGAATCCCAAATATAGGCTTCCATACGCCTAATATCACTAAGTAACTTTAAACGAGTTCTTAATTTTTCTTTCAATTTTTTCTTTCTATATTCGATTAATTCCGCCAATTCTTCAGTATTTTTAATATATTCCCTACCTCGCTTGGTCTTCCGGAGCTCTTTTTCATTTTCCTTGATTTTTTTCATTCGATATTTTAGATTAGCTTCTTTTTCTTTAGTTTTCTCTTGGTAACCTTGAATTTGTGCATCAAGTCTTTCAAGTCCTAATTTTAAATCATCGATTTTCTGCTCACATTCATCAAGCTGTTTCTTGGATTCCTTGATCATGATTTTTAATTCCCAATTCCCGAACATTTTCGCTTGGCCACGATAAAGCTGTTCAAAATATTTTTTATACCATTCCATTTCCATCACGAAAAAAAAGATTTAAATTAGATTCATGAATCTACTTCCTTTCAAGAAGAACGTCTTTTAATCTCTCAAGAAAATCGGTTTTATCCAAGCCGTTCATTATAAAATCGAAAACATCAATGATTTCCTGCAGGATTTCCCCACCGTTATCATCGTTGTTTTTTGGCATATTCATCATTCAACCGCAATATTGCAATTCGACATTGCTTAGATCCATGATTGCGTCTATTCCGTAAGTATAAAAACCCACACCTGCAATGTTCCGGTAAAAACTATGCTGAGCTGTTTTTGAATCCCCGGTATCACGATTTCGCAATTCTGATGTAATCACGTTATTATCAAGATTAATCGTTATTTTTACTGCAAAATTATATCGATTTGGAGTCCCAGAAACCCACTGTAGCCAGTTTGACCCATTTCCATACGCCTGGAATGCATTACTCAGCACACCAACATAAAATGACTGAATAATTTGACCGTTTTCTTCGGAATAGAAAACAACTGTCAATCTATTTTTTGTTTGCAGGAATGATGAAATATAGATGTATATATTTGCTGTAAATGTCAGAACACCTGAATCATAGTCAAGATCCATGCGAATCTCATTCGATGATGTGGGGGATGGATACGGGTGTGGGCGTACCAAAATCATCGGATCTCCTGAAGCCGTGCTGTAGGCGTATTGGAAATAGCCGGCTTCCCCGCTCACTGGATAAAACTGATTATACATTGTTAGCAGGTCACGGTCAAAAAAGCTTTGGGGAATTATTTCAATGTCTTCACATTCTTGAGTTGTTATCTGAATTGTAGTCTGATTAGCATAGAAATAATACGCTAGAAAACTACCAATTCCAACTACACTCAAAACAATAATAAAAGTAGCAATTAGATTTCTCTGCTTGGTTTTTTGACTCATTTTGTTTCACATTTCCGATTCTAAAAATTTTAGATATTGTTTCATGTATAACATCAATAACAACATTTAAATCTGTATATACGGTGTATATACACGTATGTTTGTTTATAAACATCCAGCAATAAAATCTAATTTTAAACAATTCATGTAGTGAACACCATGCCAAGACGAAAAAAATCAAATGTCAAAACTTATCTTTGGGTTTTTTTGGCTATCGCAATTTTAGGCACGGCAGGATATTTCAGCTGGTATTTCCTGATTAGGCCCCAAGCTGTCGTGACTCCAACGACTCCTACCGCGCAAGAATTTTCGATAACTGTACAAGACCCGATCCGCGGAATCACGTTAGACAATGATGATTTCAATTTCACGCTATACGGTGTTGAAGCTGACGATCTTGACTCATTCAGTAAATACGACATTCTTGACAACGGCACAGATCTCGACGGGATTAGCAATAGCACGTTAGACCCTGAATATGATTATTATATATTGCGTTACTCTGCGAATACGAGTGATGAAGACCTATTCAACGATAACGGGGAATACCATTTCTACTATGAAAGGTGGAGCCAAATCTTCCCCGATACCGCAAACACTTTGACCGCATACGAACAATTCTCCGAAGTATCCGTCACGATGCTCTATCAAGAAAACGGGTCTGTCGTTACTGATTCTATCGGATATAGTGATGGCATTAACGCCACTTACGCAAACAACTATAGTTACAGCATTATTGGGAATCAATCACAAGACAAAGCTGCATACATTTCATGTTACAATTATGAAGATCAGGATTACGATACATTGGATCTCGTAATTGTAATGAACTCAACTGTTGAGAAAGGAGATTACGACATCGATGGCGTAAGTGAATCCCGGGAAGGTACGACATCATTACGCTATTCAATTGATAGTTTCTATGGCAATTTGCTTCTAAACGGCTTTTGGGATGAAGACGTTGATGACCTAGAGATAGACGAGTTTCTGCTTTATTGGGGCGATACTCTACTCTATAATTCAAGCGCATGATCGAATCCCGCCAATTTTTTCAAACCCAAATTTTTTTTATTTTTATTGCTGGATGGCACGGAAGTGATAAAAAAATGCATGTAAAACAAATCAAGATTACAAAAAATAAGATAATCGCATTAGCAATTCTGCTAATCCAATTTGCTTTATTCTCAAGCTTATTTATTAAAACTAACGTGAAAGCCGAAAATACCGAGCAAGAATTCCCTCCTGCAAACTTTTATTTTAGTCCATTTAAAGCGACAAAAGTAGGCTATCAAGTGCTCGATGAAAACTACAATGTAATTGGCACGGTCACGGGGGATGATTATCTGCCTTGGCATGACCCAAATCACAAATTCCCAAACATTGACGTTTGGATCTCCGAACCTTTTCTCACTGACTACACGGGAATGAATGTATATAGCCCCGAGGAATATCCGCAATTCCTAGCTGGTCAGAACATTGTTGAAGCTTCTTTTGAAGATGGAAGGCAAAAATTCCTTGTACCCGTTCACCTTGCGGTAGATGTCGCCGTCGTGACTCGTACAAACTTACCAACCACGAGCTATCAGTCCATCCCGATTAGTTTACTCGTGGGAGAAAGCGCAGAGTATCAAGGTGGTTATTCCGGTGAAGTTTTTCAAAGAAATGGCCAACCTCCCATCGGAGTCTTGATAGCAGAAACGAATGTAGGAGCTTCGGGTTGGCCCTGCACATGGCAATTAACTAATGCCTATATCCGGAATTCTCTTGAAGACTTTAGAAATCCAAACTGGATTAGCAATATGCAAACAAATTATGGAAACAGTTTGGTATATGTGGTTCCTGAGATTCGCTTTGACGCATTCGAGAATTTCATAACATGGGACTATTATAAAGAAGTCAACGATGAAGCATTTAGGATCTACTCAGAAGAAACACAAATGGCTATCACGAACGTGAAGGCCGTTACAGCTGCAATAAGCCGCGGTCCAGTCCCGAACTACAATCCATTAGCAAATCAACAGCTTGACTTAACTCTGACTGATGCGACTGGAGGATCCGGTGCCTCAACTCAGCAATTGAGCTCTGATGATTTAGCAGGTGCGAAGGACAATTATCAAGCTTTTCTCAAATATTCCGGTGTAGATCCTGACGAGGTATTCGGAGACCGAGCAGACGTTAATCCCAACATTCAAACATCACTAAGCGTTTATGACAAGCTACATCTCGATCAATTCGATAATTACGATAAATCCTGCACCGTGAAACGATCCGTGACCATCCAGCCACGAACCACCGTTAAAATTGCCAGATATTCAGCAAGAGCGGTAGGCAAAATTTACACAATATGGGACAAATGGTATCGCATTCGTGATGAAACTGGTCGCTATCCTTATAGAATCGAAATCACTAATAACTATGTTATTTACAGACTTGTATTTACCATCGCAATTCTATCAGTCAACAGAGTATTGTATATCCCCGCAGAAGGATCTGCGATAGCTGTCACAGATATTAGCGAATATGGAATCAATGCCGCGGGTATGCTCAACCCTGATTGGGGAAGCATTTCTGGTTTTACCGTTCATCGAACAGCCTTGGAAGAAGCTCTTGGTGGCCTTGGGTTTGAATGGCCCGAGATAGATCCAACCTTAGTCATTACAATTATTGTTTTAGTTGTCATTGGCATAGTAGCTGTAGTTGTAGCAATTGTTGTTTCTAAATTTAGAAGAATATTTTGAGTGAATGAAAAAATGAATGTAAAAACTAAAAAAATATTGCTATTAGCAGCAATCGGGATAGCAATTGCAATTCCTGCGGTTTTTTGTTGCTATAATTATAACCTGCAAATCCAACAACAACAAACAATTCCTGAAGCTGAATATTTAACAACTGAAAAAGCCAATGCTGTTGTTTTTGAGATCTTCAACAAACCGAACGGTTTTATAATGCCGATTGCGTCAAGCTCGCTGAAATCCATCATAAATGAATCGTATCACATGGAATTAGTCGTGCTCTATAGATCAGGAAATGTAGCTGACTCCAAAGCGAATATATTGAGTAATCTAATCGATCATGATGTAGAATTGAATGATTTAATTATCTTGAAGAATGCGAATGAATCTGCTGAAGGATCTGTTGATGGCTTTTGTATTCTCTACGTTTACGAGAGTTTCAGTCAGTATAATTATCTGTATGGGTTTGACGCTAGTTTGCTAGATCAAACCAAATTAGAAACTTGTAATCTCAATATAATATATATCTGATTTAGATTTTTGCAGGTGAAAAAAAAAAATGCGGAAAATACGAGAAATAGAAAAAATATCAATAATAATGCTAATTTTCTCATTGGTCACTTCTTGTTGTTTTTTTGCGTTTGGTCCTGAAGCATCCACATCAAAGCCCGGTTTTCAAAACCGGGCTACTTTTTTTTTCGATCCGGGAATGGAATTAGAAATTAGTAGTTTAACAAGAACGGCACCACTAAATTTCACTAATAATTCCGCAATTGCTGCGGAAGCTGATTCAGGTTCGGGAACACAAGCAGATCCATACGTGATTGAATATCGGCTAATTGAATGCAATGGGACTGGTTCTGGAATCATTTTTCAAGACACTACCGCATACACTATCGTCAGACATTGTGAAATAAATGAGTCAGGTTCATCATTTGGAGCGGATGCATCAATTCTAATCAATAATGCGACAAACATACAATTAATTAATGTAACGCTAACTGACGCTGATGCATGCAATTTAGAAATAGTTTATAGCACGAATGTTACTGTTTATAATAGCACGTTCGATAATGCGACTTATTTTAATTTTTGCGCTGCGAACAATACAAACATTTTAATTTACAACACGACGATGAACGATTCGATTAACAATATCTATATTACAGACATAGCTGGAGAGAATTTCAATCATCTGTTCGATAACCTAACCCTAACTAATGCAAGCCCATACGAGGTGAACCTCGAAGCGTCTGGCCTCCATAATTTCACGTTCAATAACGTATTTATCAATTCAAGCTATTCCGTCCACGATTTCTATATAAAAAATGTGGAGGGGATGCTAATCAACAATTCACGATTATACGCAGATCATGAATTTTGTATGCAAGCCGATAATATGACGAACTTTCTGATAGAAAATACGCATTTTAATAGCACGAGCACGAGTACCATTAACGAAATAACGAATTCAGTGAACGTAACGTTTAGAAATTGCAGTTTCTTGGGTTTATCAACAGCTATTGCAATTAAAATACGTAATAGCTCTGTAAATCTATATTACAATAATTTCACGATGTATGAGCATGCCGCGGGCTATGTAATGCTAAATATCGGAACAAATACGGGAGGGGCCAATTCAAACGTCACGATACAATACAACTATATTTCCCAACGTGAACATTTCATCCGTTACGAGAGCAATGATACTATCAATCTGTCGCATAATTTTTACACGGATTATTTTGATGTCCATCCTTTTGCCGTCCTTGTTAATACGAGCTCGAATGTGCTCAATGAATCGATCAATGTTAGCAATGCGTATGTAGCCCCCATTGAGGACCATTATCCAGAGTATTTTCGGGATTGGCACATGCGTGATGATACGATTTCGATTAATCTGTATTCAATCTTCGATTATCTTGGCGTGAGCATTGATCTCGTGAAAGTCTATGTAAATGACAAATTACGTGTTCGGCGTGAAATGAGCTGCGAATATGTCGTTTATGTAGTCGAGATTTATGATTTCGCAGGCCGGCTACTCTACGCAAACAGCTTTAACGTCAACGAGTCGACTGATTTGGACATTGGTCTATCTATTGCAGCTCTCAGCGTGACTAACAATTTCAACTATTCCGTGATTTTTTACTATCAAATTGATGACTACAAAATCGCAATTCCGATAGGGCCCGCGGAGACCTACAATCTCCGAGTAAGCACGGGAAGTCTGACATGGTGGGTTACGGATCAGGATGGAGACATTTTAGAAAATGAAATGGGTGACGATTACCATGAAACAATTAATATTACAGGCCAAAAAACGATAGAATTCGGGTGGGTTACGGTAGATGCACCTGCGGCCGACATCATCAACAACTATCAAATTTCCACTCTAGACTATGTTTTAATGCTGAGCATTCTCGGAGCTATAATTGCAATAGTTTTTGCAGTAGCATTCAGACTGAGAACAACGAGATCGAGCATGACAAGATCCACGAAATCCCGGACAAATAGAAGCAGATCGTCAAGATCCAAGAGTGTTTATACTTATTCAACAAGAAAAAAGCGTAATATTATTAGGTTTTAGGTGAAAATCATGCCATACTCAAGAAGAGCAAAATATTATCACATAAGACAAAAAGATCCAAACTTGTTTATCAAAAGCACATTCAAGAATGTTCCATTCTCACATACAAGATATCGAGGTAAGAAATATGCCAGATTTCATAAATCGGGAAGTGGAGCCCGGGCAATAGTTGGAAAATTGAAAAAGAATGGAAAATGGGCTTTACAGAGCATATTAATTCCAAAAGAACTATTAAAATAAAAAAGGTGAATGAGATGTACACGGAAATAAATACAGAAAATTCGATTTGCTTTAATTGTAAAAATCTTGAGAATTGCGAAGTCATCATCGAAATGCTGAAAAGAATCTTTAGTAGTGAGTTTCTACAAGAAAAGAACATTGAATTGAACATAGAAAAATGTAGTGATTTCCAAAAAGCTGAAAAATTGAAAACTAAAACTAAAAACTAAAACATTGCAGGTAGAGAAAATGCAAATGCTGAAATCAAAAAAAAAATTCCAAAAGCTAAAGTCAGGACAAGTCTACTTGCTTGACATTACACTTTTTTTCATTTTTCTATCAATCACGATTAGTATAATAGAAATTTTATTGCATTATCGAGACGATGACAAGACCTTCATGCTCCAAAATGCGTTTTTCCTTAGTTTCACGTCTACCGTTTTCGTTTTATTGCCTAAAATCAAAAGAGTTGAGCCACGGGATTTAGGGGGATGGAATAAAATCGCATTGAGTATTATAATCTGCACTACTATTGTATTGATGATTCAGGCTATTATCGGCTATTTTCTCAAGGCCCGCATTTATTTGATTTATGATATCGAAATTTACTTGTTTTACATTAATGCAGCTATCTCAGAAGAGTTTTTCTATCGGGTTTTTATAATTAACATTATCTTCATCCTTGCTGAGCATGTAAAACAATTGAGAAACAACCAACAATTAATCAAGATTATTGCTATTTTCACTAGTGCTACAATATTTTCTCTATCGCATTTACGAGTTTATTTTTCCATCCCATTAATGTTATTATCAACGTTTTTGGGGGGATTGACTCTATCAACATTTTACGTTTACACGAGAAACCCGCTCGTGCCGATAATTGCACATGTAATTAACAATGCGATTGCGGCAGGAGTAATTATTACAAACTGTATTTTGGTGATCTAAAATGAATTTAAATGAATTCAAATCGAAAATAAAAAGAATGAGAATAACTACATTGAGAAAAACTCTGTCCGAATTGAAAAAAGATGAAAAACGGGCTTTTCGAGAGTTTTCGGAGATAAAATCAACAGACGACATGTTACGAGATAATGTCAAAATGATCGAATTTGAAATAAACGAGCTTGAAAAGCGAATTAACGAGAAAACCAAATTAAAAGCCCGAATCGAAAAGAAGATCGAGACTTTAGGCTCAAGAGTCTTAAAAGCGAAAAGGGAATGGCAAGATATAGCAAAAGCAAAATATTTAGTTGAGCAGGAATTGGAGAATAGAAGAAAATGAAAAAACGAGTTATTCAAACATTTATATTCATCACGATTGCATTCACGTTATATTTTTTAATTGCATTTCTAATACAGATCAATTTTTACAGTTTTTATCAACCAATCGCAGGAAAACCATGAAAAACAAAAAGGAGGTGATAGAATGAGCTCGATAAAGAAGAAGGTCGATAGCACGCATAAAATGGTCATATTCTTGACTGTAGTTACCGCAATTAATGTTATTGCGTTCATCTTATTATTATTGCGATGGAGCATTATTGCACCGATACTTAATCAATAAAAAATTAAAAAATATAAATAAAAATCAAAAAAAGGAGATGAACTGAAAAATGACAAGTTACATTATGTTTAAAATTGGCCAAAAATGGTATCCATTAAAGGTCGGGGGATATCAAGGCAAAAAAGAAATACAAATTGCAGATTATGAAGATATAGCGAGAAAGCTTAGAAATGCTGAGAAACGAAATGATATTGAAACAATTGAAAAACTAACCAAAAAGATCATGGACTCGTCAATTGATGACGTGAAAACGGGTTATATGGTTTGGGTCCCGGGCCATCTTGCAGATAAAGTAACTGAAAATAAAAAATATATTTTAGCAGCATTGCCGGACGGAAATACGATGAAAATTAAAATCAGAGGCGTGAAACGATGGAGCAGAGGATCTAAAGTTATTTTACTCGATGGTAGACCATTTTCTAAGTTATCAAAAAAGCAAATAAAATCAATGATAAATTTCGGGATAAAGAGTTTAAAAGGACATTCGATTACAATTCAAGGAAAAACTTATGCATATACGCTTAAAAGAACAGAAAGAAAGCCTCGTTCAACTCGTGAGCCTTCTCTGCGAGGTATGAGTGGACAAATTGATATTCCCAGTCCAGAAATGCGTAGACGAAGGCCAGGTAAAACAAAAGAATCTAAGACTCGAATTTTATCGGATGGGACGGTACAAGTTTGGATTCCCCCGGCAACGTATTCTGTTGATGAATTACGCAGAAAAGTAAATCCTACAAAATACGAAGTAGAAGCTTTGGAATGGATCAATAGGGAAGGAGAAAAATACAAACGCAAACAGCAAGTTATCAGACGTCATGGTTATATCTATGATCGTGAAGCTCAAATTATACATCGTGATGGACATTGGCGAACAATTGGCAAAACTGAATAAAATTAAAAAAAAAGTGAAAAGTAAAATGGATTACCAAAAACTAAAAAAACGGATCCCCCGCATGACAACCCGGGAAATCAGCAAGGAAATGGAAATAATAGATGCAAAAATACAGAGAAATCATGAATTATTACGCAAAATTGATAATGAAATTCAGAAGACCGAAGACAGGATAAAATATCTAAAAAACAAGCTCGAGGAATTAGACAAAAGGCGGGCAAGGAAAGTTCATTACATAAACGAGCTCGAATACTATTTTCGGGCGCTCGGTAGGGAATGGCAGAAAAGAGAATAACAAAAAACGAAGATCAAGATGAATTGGCAGAAGATATTAGCACAAAACGTCATAGCAATCATAATCTCTACAATTGTTTTTTTTATAATACAAGCTGCAATTGTAGACCTGATAGATGATATTGTAGAAAGAGACTTGCAGCTTGTAATCCAAAATCAGAAAATCACGATTATAAATTACATTCTAACAATATATCTAATTATTTGTTTATCTGCATTTAGTCTAACGCAGATCCTAATATTTAGAAACAAACAAAGCATTTATGTAGCAATCTCTACTGTAATTTCATCAATTTGCATTCTCGATATAATCATGATCTTGAGTCTATTTAGATTCGGACTCGATTTTAACCTGCAATCGATCACGATTGTTAACGCATTATTTGTAATTCTGGTAGCAAATGTTAATACATTTATATTTCTAATCATTTTGATTTTGTCTTTAACAAATTTAGGCTTTAATCTAATAATAAACATTTGAGATGATGAAAAGATGAAGGCAACTCAGAATAAAGCATTTTCGGTCTCGAGAACATTTCAATACTATTTTATCATGTTTTTCTTGAGCATATTCTCTGTAATAGCTCTAATTATTGTCAACATTTTCGTATCGGACATTTGGGAGCAATTCCTTTATGCGCTTTTTATTGGATTAGGAACATATTTAACAAGCAGAATCATGGCGAAAATTTTAGGTAGACAAGCGATCAAAAGCAAACGAGCATTCATACAAAAGATATTGATTATTATAATTAAATCTCTGATATTTGCTACAAGCTTTATCGCTTTAATAACTACATTCCTGATTCCTGACATGCAATTAATCGTAACGATAGAAGGGATCAGATATGTAAACTTGGATTATCTGACTCGTTACTTGATAATTTATATCATGATTTATGCGATAACATATATCTTGACGGCGGTATTGGTGAATAATTAATGGAGATTAAAGAAATGAAAGAAAAACTTGCGGAATTGGAACATATCCAATGGTCTTCTTGGGCAAAAGATATAATAGAATTTTATGAAGAAAATGGATTAAAAGAATTGGAAAAACGATTCAGAAAGTGGAAAAAGCAAATTAAAACTCGATATAATGATTTATCAGAAAAGGAAAAAGATTTGGATAGAATTTGGGCCAATAAAATTATTGAATTAATTAAAAAAGAAATCATCTAAATTCATTGGGTGAATAGCTAAATGAAAATCAAGAAAATGAAAGAAAGAATCAAGAGATTTATAGATCAGCAAATTAAAGAATTCTTTATTGAATTATGCAAGCAAAAGAAAAAGAAATCATTTCAAGAATTTCAGATCGAGATCGAATTTGGCTTTGAAATCAAAGATCCTCTAAAAAAATTAGATTTGAAAGATAAAGACATTGAATTATTGTTATATAAAAGGTGTTGATCGGGAAATGGTTAAGAAAATGGATCCGGATTGGAAAAAAGCAAAAATCTATTCATTAGCAGAATTGAAAAAGCTTAGAAAACTCGGGAGATTACCAAAGCCTCCTTTCATTTACGAGACAGTAAATGTCAGACAAGGTAGAAAGCGGCATGTATTAGTTTTAGTCAAGAGAAATGGTAGGAGGCTAGTACGCGTCAAAAACGATTTGAGAAAAAAACCCGTGCAGGAAATATCGAGAGAAGAAGCGGAGAAAGCATTCATCAAACATGCTCTAGAAAGGAATAGAGATAAACAAAGAAGGGCTAAAATTGTATTTGATAAACCAAATAAACGATGGCTTAAGAATATTAGACGATATGATGTCGAGGGAATCGATACACCAACCAAAAGATTGAGGGAGATAGATGACAGAGAATTTCTTGCGAGAATGCTAAGAGAATACATAAATTATGTCGAATCATTTATTCCTAGAATTCGGAGATTGGATGAAATTGAAGAGGCTCATTTTATAAGTGCGAAGTCTATGTTAAAAAATGCATTGAGAAAAATTAGATTCACGGTTGGTAGATTCGATTCAAGGGGATTTATAGATTATATGAATGCATTAAAATCACTCAATAACTCACTGAAACATTTCACGTTATATATCAAAGGAAAGAAATCTATTGCCAGATTAAATATCATGACATTTCAAGAATTTTTAGCTAGGCAAGGATACAAATTACCGGGGAAACATCCATTCGAAAAAACATATGAATTCGCAATTTCATTCAAACAAGAAAAAACATTTGATGACAAACTAAACTTTATAGAGAAAAACAAAAAACAAATAAAATCAATTTTGGAAAAGCTTGGGACAAATGAGTCTATTGAATTAGCGAAAGAGCTTGATAATTTAAAGAATATTGAATATCGAAAACGAAAGCGGATGATTGATAGAATAGAAAGCCTAATCTGGAGATATTTCTATGTAAAAACGGGGGAAATTGGTCAAGCCAAAATGCGGGAACAATATAATAGAACTATCAAAATGTTACATGATCTGTCGATTCCCCCATCCAATTTAACTAATGAACAAAAAGCTGATTATATAAAACTATATAAACGGCGACTTGAATCAGAATATCAAGAGGGTGAATTAGAATTGCTGAAACGTTATCTCGATGAAAATAGACAGACTGCTTTCTATAAAAGCATAGGAAAATTATTAGATGATATAAGGGGATTCAAACGCGTTATTAATCGCAGGTACAAAATAAAAATAGAGTGAATGATAAATGTCGAGAAGAAAGAGAAAACAGGATAAAATTATCAGAAATTTATTCTTATTCTTATTAGCAACGATTGTATTAGCATTTGTTGTAGCAAATGTAGAATACTATTTAGATGATTATGTAATTGTTTTCGGGATAGCATGGAATTGGTCAACTTTTTTGATGATCTTGATTACCATGAGCATATTTCCTTTTGTTTATCTATTATTGCGAAGCTCATTCAAGAAATTGAAAAAATAAACACGGATCCAAAATGGCAAAAACAACAAAAAAGAAAAAAACACGGGTTTGGGTTAGAATTTCACGAGCATTCAGACGAAAAAAGCACAAGCGAAGAGCAACTGAAGTCCGCACGAGTAAACCCTATAGAATTAAAAAATATTCGAGATCCAAGCGACGGACTCAACAACAAATCAGTAGACTTGTAGCAAAATACAAAGCTGGAAAAGTAAATGTAAATAAACTAAGCTTAAGGGACAAACGAGTATTGCAGAGAAGGGGATTAATCTAATTTTAATTTTTTAAAAACATTCCTGGAGGGATAGAGCCAAATGATTGAACAAGAGACAGATCAGAGACTAGCTTATTCGATGATTCTCATTATAATCTGCGAAACTCTATTCTTCTTAGTCGTGATTAGCCCGTACTTCCTGATCGGAATCCCTATCTCCATAGCTGTTTATGCCATTATTTATTATTCTTTACAAATCAAGGTTCTAAAAAGGGTAACCCGATTAAATTGGCTTTTGATTTGGTTTCTGTATCCGTGGAAATACAAGAGCTTAGAGGAAGATAGCGAAGAAGCCGAGGAAATAGACCAAGACTCGTATGCTATCGTGAAAGAACCTGAATTACTTCAATTGTCTTATGATGATCTAAAAGCGATTTTAGAATCAGACGAATTAGCAGACTTATCAGATGACATAAAACAATATTCAATTAATGTTCTATTTGGTGCTAATCCTGATTTAGATCTTAGCAAAAGCTTAGATGAAAACGAGCTGCACTTCATTTTCAACGTTAAAAAAGAGCTGATCGATTTCTCTGCCTTTGAATTAGAATTCTTTTTAGAGAAAAAGTTAGAAAATCATCTTGACAAAAAAATAGCCAATTTTGTTAAAAATAAGTTATCTAATTCTGTTATAAAAAAAGATAATGAAATTAGGAATTCATTCATCAATCTAGATAAAAAACAAATTTTAAAACTAACAGATGAAATCAAGCAAAAATTTCATGTTTCTACTAACTTAAGCCGGATCCAAGAATACTTCAAGCTAGATTTTTCAACTACGTTTTTTAGAGACGAAGTCCAGTTTTTCAAACAACGAGGGATAAAGACATTTGCAGATTTTCTAAAACAAGATTTAATCGAATTAGAGAAAGTCTTCAATAATAAATTCCTCAAAAAACGAAGTAAAATAAAACAGATTACTTGGTTCGACTTGAGAAATGCTATTAGAATACTACAAGATGAAATAGTAAAAAACGTGAATGATTTGTGTAAACGAATCGATGACAATACGAAATTAGATTTGCTGAAGCTCCGAAAAACCGAGTCGATCAAGTTTCATCATAATAATTACATTTATCTATTTCAATTGAATAAACCTGTTAAAATCGTTTTTCCGGGTGAGTTGAATGATCTGGTTATAGAAACAAGCCGGATTGCAATTGCATTACCTGACCTGCTCGAGAAATCGTTTAAATATTTTAGTTACGAGTTATTTTTCAAGGGTTTTCCTGTCATTTGTCCGAATGTCGAATCAGTACAACTAAAATACGAATTCATGTTAGCACCTGGCCTCCCACTCTATAAATGCGTTGACTGTGGTTATTTAAGGGAAATGGACAAAACCACGATGGAATCAGACGAGAAAGAGTTATTCGCTAGCGCTATCAATGCTATCGCTTATCTATACAATCATTCAGAGGCAAAGCGTTCTGACATTTCAAGACTCATTGAAAAAGCCCGCGCCCAAATCAGGAGTCTAAGCGAGACTGTTGTTGACCTGCAAGCCAGCGATTTAAGTCAAGAAGAACCTGCTGAAGAATTACAAAAAAAGATGAAAGAGATTAAATTGAGATCCAATCCCAAAAATGCTGAAATCCCGGTTTTTTGGTTTTTCACGATCATTGCATTTATCTTGGGAATTCTATTGGGAATATTTTTTAGAGACTTCACGAGCGTGATGTGAAAATGCCAAGAAAATATAGTTATTTTGGAGATGAAGATGATTGGGCCGAATCCGTCGTGAAAAACTTAGAAAGAATTTATGACCGGATCGATTCCAAAGATGAAGATAAAAAACAACTCAGGGAAAGCATAAAACGTTTATTGACTGAATATGATTACTCGAAAAACATTCCTTATTCACTTCTACTTGAAATAATAGAAGCATTTCCATACTCAATAGACGATGATACATTTCTTTTAGTAGATTTTTGTGCAAATAAAATAATTCAGAGTATTAGGGTTTTAAATGCGGATTTCATTGATGATATACGCAAACAAAAAATCAAGCAAAATCTACATCAATATGCAATGTATGCCGTTTATTTTATCGCCAAGAAACAGACATTAGAAGCAGAGAAAAGAGAACAGAAGATTCAAGATTCTGCTCTTGGAATAATTGCGCATGATGTAATCCCCCTATACGAAACAAGATCAAGTCATGTTCGGAAATATGTCGAGGGGGAAAAATTATTAGAGGACCGCAGAAATAGGAATTTAGGTGATGAAAGCGATGAATACGATGATTCAAACATCATCTGACAATAAAATGCTAACAAAAAGGGAAGCAGGAAAACTATATTATACTACCAAGAAAGAGCTTTATAGACGATTGTCCCGAAGCAAATTTATTTCCAAATTTAGAGCCAAGGGATGGGAATGTCAATTGCCTTATTTGCTTGAGATTTATGAAATCTATTGCGATGATTTTAAATTTCGTTATTACCTGAATGATTATTTGCTACTTAATAACACATCAACAAATCTATTCAGAGAAAGTCTAAAAGAATTAGATAAAAAGCCTTGGATCTTGAAATTGGGGATATCCGGGGAGGTTGGGATGGGAAAAAGCCGGTTAGGGAGAAAATTAGCTCGTTTAATAGCACGAGCATACAATAAAAATATCAGATTTCGCATGGATCCGTTAGATCCAAATGAATTTAGAGAATTCATTTTATTTAAAGAAGATAATCAAGATCATGATTTTTTAGATGTTTTTGTTTGTTATCAATATGATCAAGCAACAAACTTGAGTAAACGAAGTGATATTCCAAATTCAGTGATTTTTCTTGATGAAACTCCTGAATTGCAAGGTCAAGGGAGTGTTAAAGTGAAAAAACAGTTAAGAAATATTTTAAGAGTTTCAGCTAGAGCAAATAAGCTTAATTTCATGTATATCAATCCTGAAGACATAAAAATCAAGACCAATTGGCATTTGCGGATTTTGGGCATTAATTTTGAAAAGCAACAGACTTTAGTCATGCTGTATATTTATAGCAAGGAAAAATCGAGATTGATAGCTGAAGGTTGTGCAATACTTGATGTTTCCGAAGATCCTAATATCACGGAATATTACGAAAAAACTAGCCTCAGGATAAAAAGGAAATTGCTGGAAATGGCAGGTGTTTCAGCTGTTAAGTGGCAATCTGCAGAGCAGGATGTTAACTTAATTTTAAAAGAAGTGGAAAATGCCAAGATCCAAATCAATAACAAGAAAGAATTGGAATCTTTTGTTTTATCGAATCCAAAATTGGAGATCATCAACAATACATTTTTAGAAAATGCAATTGCATTAGCATTTAACAAATTGAAAGATAAAGAAAAGAAAGAAGATGAAATAAAATATAATTTTCAAATTGATGAAAATCTTGATTTTGATTTCAATAAACTCGATTTTCTTTATGAAAACTATGTCCTAAAAAACAAGATTAAAAAAAGAGATTATGAGATTTATTGTTCTAGGTTGGATGGAATCAAGCAAGAATTTCTTGCAGAAAAATATAATCTGCATAGATCCAGGATATCCCAAATCGAGAAAGAAATCGAGAAAATCATGGGAAATATTAATCGAATCATGGGATTGGAATACGAGAAATACCTGCAAAAGAAATTACAAGAAAAATATCGAAATGCAAAAATCATTCATGATGGTAGAAAATCAAAACCAGATATTATCATTAAAGAAAATAATGAGATAATTGCGATTTATAGCGTAAAAATACAAAATAAAAAAGATAGAAGGGTTTACTATCCAAAGAGTGATTCAGGTCCTGAAATCACTTTATTCACGAAATTACTTGAAAAAAACAAAAATGTCGAGTTAATCATTCATTGTTTTGATTTATTAACCAAAACGGCTCATGAAATAAAATTCACGAATTTAGCAGAATTGAAAGAAATAGGTAATAATTTTATATTCGATCTTCCTGAGTTAGAACAATTAGATGTTAATTCTAAAAATGAATAAGGAAAAAGTGATAATAATGAATGAGAAACAATATTTTTGCAAGAAATGTAAGAAAATGCATAGATTAAATTCTGGAATTGGCCAAGCACATGCAAAATATGCCGCAAAAAGGATTGTTAGATATTATTGCATGAAATGCAACAAATATCACGTATCATGGTCAAAGCTTGGCCAAGAACATAAAAAATATAAAATGGATTTTAATAAAGAATACGGGAAATATTTAGAGAAAAAGATCCGATCCGGTCGAATGCGGAAAATTAAATTGAGCGATAGAGTCCGTGAAATGCTAAAAAATATTTCAGACTCGAATGTTGAATATGGAGCTGCAATCGATTATGAATTGTTCGATAGCGAGCCGGAACGTTACATCGTGAACCGGGGCTATCGGATTTACGTTGAAAAACCACCTGATTTCGAATTGACAGCCCATTCGCATCCTTCCAAAGCCCGCATGGTTACATCTGAATTTAAAACATTGGGATTCGTTCCAAGCTCAGCCGATTTGATTACGACATTCGCAGAAAGCCCAAATTTAATCGTTGTCCGGGATGCAAACAGAAGACCCCATTATATTTTACTTAGATCGATTCATAAACGTGCTAGCTTCAGAAATAAAGCCGAACGTGTGAATTTTCAAGAAAGGATGGGACAGAAAATCGAAAAAATCATGAAAAAACTATTGGATAAATATAGAATTTGGGAAAGAGATATTTCTCTCAAGTCTGACATCCCGGCCGGATTTTACAGGGAGCTCCGCCATGAGCTCAACAAATTGGGATACGATTTCAAGTTCATCAGGTCAACATCCGAAATCCCAACCCGGATCGATTATGATCAACGGGAATTGAAATTAACAAGAAAACAACAAGACTTGCGTCAAATAATGCTTTTCATGACGAACCTGGAAAATAAATTGAATGCAGACATAAAAATAATTAACAGCAAGGACATGAGTATCGTGCTTGATAAAGAATCAGGTTCTGAATTCATGCGATATCAAGGCATGCTGAACATTAGTCTAAAGGATATACAATTTGAGATCAAGAAACAAATTAAATCTGGAAATAAGATCAAATTCGTATTGGAACAGGAATTGATTAGACCCCGGGGCAAATTGATTTCTTTAAGAGAAATAAAAAACATTGTAAAATGAATGTGGTGTTATTAAAAATGCCGAAACTAAAACCGAAAACAAGAATGATAAGAATTTCAAGAAAGATTGATGATCTATTGGCGCTTTATCTCGAACAAGCAGAAAAAGCGATGAAGACGAGTCAATATTCCCGCACGGAAATAAAAGCCAACGACAGAGAACTACGCAATAAATTTAAACATTTTTTGGGCTATTTGGTTGGCTTTGCTAGCAGATTTGACTAAACAACAAATAAAATCAATCTTTTTCTAAATTATTCCCCTTTTTTTTAAAAAATCTTTCATCTTATATTTTATAAGTGCTGCTCTTTATCTTTCATAAGTGCAGGACCTAAAAACTAAAAAAAAAACAAGAAAATCTCGATTCATCAATC
>Ga0190359_1000195_pt1 | contig 40301 bp, 37 predicted proteins | sample 48721823_MG_FD_161269 | JGI IMG/M metagenome (GOLD analysis project Ga0190359, IMG submission 161269) | Hydrothermal vent microbial mat bacterial communities from Southern Trench, Guaymas Basin, Mexico - 4872-18-2-3_MG | ecosystem: Environmental > Aquatic > Marine > Hydrothermal vents >...
ATGGACAAAGAGCAGTACCGGTTTATCGCTATGGTTTTTCAGGTATTCCGCCAGCCATTCCCTTTGGCGAATCCCCAGCAATCCGAGAGCAGGGGAGTGGTTTGTATAGATCAGAGAATCCAGAATTATGAAACGGACGGCATGATACTCCAAGACCAGGATATACTTATTCTTTACATCCTGCCTTTCCCCCGGAGAAACCGGGAAAACCTCCAGAAAATGATCCCTCCGGTCATGATTCCCCAGAGCCATGGCAACGGGAATCTTCCCGGCCAGAGGATCCAGTAGTTGTTTCAGCTTCTTATAGTCTTCCTGTTTCCCTTCAAGTCTGGCCAGATCACCGGTAATAATGGCCGAATGAACCTCTGATTCTACAATCTGCGGTACAATTTTTTTAAGGTTCTTCACCATATAAAAACCCCTGTAATGATTGTCTTTATCTGCCGGAATATGGGTGTCGGAAAAGAAAGCGAAGCGGAGGGATTTATTCTCATCTTTCACGAAAGAAGAGAATACCCCCATGGTGGCGATTGCGCCTACGCCTCCCGCCAAAGTTTTGATAAATTGTCTGCGGCCGGTAGTTTGATATAAATAAGGCATAGTTGAAATTCTTGATATAATTATATTGCAAAATACAAATTTTTCGTAAAAACAAAACACCATACAAACCACACATTCATCCCGTAGGGATTGAATGTTAATAACCAGGCAATCCATTGCCGGTGAACAACGGAATAACCCCAAACCATGCACCCCGTAGGGGTAGATTGGAATTCCGTCATAGATGGTTCCAGATTCCTTCGGTCCCTGACGGGACTAAACATGGTGCACGGCATAAACGCCCCGCCATGGGCAGGTAATTCACCGCCTTGTCAGATCTTTCAAGAAAATTTATATTTTTTAGTACTTTGTATTGCATAGTAATAATAAATTATTATATCTTTGCATTGGATATTATAAGGCATAATATATTGTTGTTGCATTATAGATTATCCAATTAAGTATAAAGTAAATAATATGGTTTTTAAAATAAAATGAGCTTATGAAAAAAACAATCACCATTAACCTGGGAGGCATGGTGTTTCATATTGATGAAGACGCCTATCAGATGTTACACGAATATTTACAAGCGGTGGGAAAACACTATGCTGAAGAGGGTGCCTCATCGGAAATCCTGGAGGATATTGAAGCACGTATGGCCGAGCTGTTCAGAGAGCGTATCACAAACAGCGGACAGGTTATTACCCGGGCACTTACCGAAGAGATTATCGGAATCATGGGATATCCGGAAGATTTTATGGAAGAGCCATCTCCCCGGGAGTCACATCGCATACATCGTACCCGGTATCGCCGGATCTACCGTGATCCGGATAACAGGATCCTGGGAGGGGTATGCGGGGGCCTGGGAGCTTATTTTAATGTGGATCCGTTGGTGTTCCGTATCCTTTTCATTGCCATAACCTTGGTAGGTGGTGCCGGAGTGTTGATTTATCTGATTCTGTGGATTGTTGTCCCGGAAGCCCGCACCATCGTCCAGAAACTGGAGATGCGTGGCGAAGCCGTCAATGTTTCCAATATTGGTAAAAAAGTGAAAGAGGAATTTGATCAGGTAAAAGAGAATATGAAAAATGTCAAAAACAAAATGAATATATAATCTGTAAAAACACAGTAATCATGGTCATGAAGATAGAGAATGCACAGGCACAGATGCGAAAAGGGGTTTTGGAGTACTGTATTTTATCGGTAATCTCCCGTAACAGTTGTTATGCTTCCGACATTCTGAAAGAACTAAAGGAGGCGAAGATTATCGTGGTGGAAGGAACCCTCTATCCCATTCTCACACGTCAGAAAAACGCCGGACTTTTAAGTTATCGCTGGAAAGAATCTACGCAGGGACCTCCGCGTAAATACTACGAACTGACGGAAGAAGGCAAAGCATATCTTGATGAACTGGACCAGGCCTGGAAAGAACTTATTCTTGCCGTGGAAAAAATCAGAAATCCAAAAACAAATTAACAGGATCATGAAACGAACAATAAAAATAAGTCTGCAGGGAGCCGTTTTTCATATTGATGAAGATGCCTATACCATGCTCCGTCAATATCTGGCTGACATCAGCGACCATTTCAAAACCCAGGAAGGGGCCGAAGATATTATTCAGGATATCGAGATACGTATTGCCGAAATCTTTACCGAACGGCTGGATGGAAAACGGGAAGTTGTTTCATTGCCGGATGTGGAATACATGATCTCTGTCCTTGGCCGGCCGGAAGATATTTTTGAAGGCCAGGAACAGGAAGAAAAAACCAAGGAGTATCAGCATGTACCCGGTGGAAGAAAACGCCTGTACCGAGATCCGGAAAATGCTGTTCTCGGGGGGGTCTGCGGAGGTCTGGGCGCTTACTTCAATACAGATCCTGTATGGTTCAGGGTACTTTTTGTTTTACTGACCCTTGCCTATGGAACTTCCTTTCTTATTTATCTGATTCTCTGGCTGGTGATTCCCAGGGCACAAACCATCTCCCAGCGTCTGGAGATGCATGGTGAGCAGGTGAACATCAACAATATCAGTAAAAATGTGAATGAAGAAGTTAAACGGGTCAGGGAAAGTATTACAAATATCCCGAACAGTGAAAGATTTCGCCGTTTACGTAATGCCCTTCAGGAGTTTTTCCATGTCACAGGCCAGATCCTGCTGACCACGCTTAAAATCATCACTGTCATTATCGGCGTAACACTGATCCTGACCGGGATAATCATTCTTATCTTCCTGCTCAGCATCTTCTTTTTCCATTACAGTCAGTTCTTCCCGGAATTGAATCTTAATCCTGCCTATTATCTGACAGACTTGTTAGCACTTTTCACTAAGCCGGAAAACGTTCCTTATATAATCGGAACGTTCATTATAACTCTTGGCATTCCCCTGGTTGCTCTGATATATACAGGGATCAAGATCATTTTTCATATACGGACCCAATACAAGGCAGTTGGTGTCACCCTTTTTGTCATATGGTTGATCAGTTTTGTCAGTCTGGGTTTGTTTATCGGGGATATTGCTTCCAACTATTCTGAGGGAGCCCGCATCTTCACCACTGAAAAAATAAACATTCCCCCTTCCGATACTTTGTATTTTTCAACCGTTGAGTATTCAAACCATGGCATAGAAAAAGTATTCTCGACCGAAAACGAAAGGATCTATCTGGATAAAGAAACAGGGTATGTACTGGGTAAGCCAGAAATTGATATCTTTTTTTCCGACAATGTTCAGAAACCGGCAGTAGAGATCCACCGCAAGGCACGCGCCAATAGCCGGCAGCTTGCCCTGGAACGATGTGAAAAGATACAATTCTCCTACAAAATCAGAAACAACCATTTGTTCATTGATCAGTGGTTCAGGTCTGGAAAAACCTGGTATGCACCGGAGGTAGATGTCCGTTTACGCCTGCCCGAGGGAACCATTATCTGCCTGGATAAAAACCTGCGGTTCATGCTGGATGACGTCCCTAACAAAGAAAGATACCGGAGTTATAATCTGGCAGGGAAGTGTTGGGTGATGACACAGGAAGGGCTGAAAGAAGCTCCCTGACACGAGTAACGTTTGCTCACTACGCTCCCTGATATTTGCCTGCTTCACAAGCGTAATTTACGAATGTTAAATGACAGTCGGACAAAAAATGCGTTTGCACAGTAAACAAATTTTGCACCACCAGGGGCTAAATGACAACTGCATAGCAACCTATTTATTCATCAGGATAAAGGCACCCCAATAAAAAGGGGCGGGATATTGTCTTTTAATATCGCGTTGAGCCAGTATGAGGGCTTTTTGTTTATCCCCGGTTTGCAGCCAATAGATATAGAAAAGAGACATCAGTTTCCGGGTCATCTCATCGCTCACCTGCCACAGCGAGATCATAACCGAGGAAGCTCCCGCCAGTTGGAAAGAACGCTGCAATCCGTAAACCCCTTCGCCATTTTGTATCTCACCCAAACCGGTCTCGCAGGCACTGAGAACCACCAGGCCCGTGCCGGAGAGATCCAGCATGGAAGCTTCATAGGCATTCAGAATGCCGTCATCCTCATTGTTTGCCAGAGAGTCAAGATTCTGGATTGTTTTATCCGCTCCGGTGAATAATAATCCGGAGCGCAGCAACGGATTGGCCATAGCCTGCCGGGGTTCTATCCCAAAGATTCGTTCTTCGGCCGGCGGCACATCCGGCAAAAAATAACCATGGGTGGCCAGGTGCAGTACCGCCGGCCTGGATACTGTTTTGATACGTTCTTCCGTGGCCCCTTCCTGCAAATAAACAGAAACCCTCCATTGATGAGCAGAAAGAACCTCCTTCACCTGTTTTACCTCTGTCTCGGTCCCGGGCAACTCGGGCAGGGGCATCTCCTTCATCTTGTCCCAGTTAAACCCCAGGTCATACTTCGGGTTTCCTGCCAGCACTGCCTTTTTATTCCCAAAACCCTTTTGTGCTGATTTTAGTCTCAGCACATCCCGCGTGTTGGTCATGTAATTGATTTCGTATGTATCCAGAAGACTGTTTCCTTCCTGATCCTGCAAAGTATTCAGGTTGATAAAATTATAAATTCCGTCAGGGGATACATACAAAGTGTGTTTCCCCTGTAAGGTTTGATCCAGCGGCCCCCAGAACACGCCGGAATATGGTACTTTTTCCAGGGCCTGCTGCATGGCTTCACGGTATTCGGTAATATACTTTTGTTCCAGATCATTGCCACCGTCTATTCTTACGAGAAGAGGGTCCTTATGATCGCGGGTCACAACCATGGCCACATACCGTACCAGGGTATCCGGTCGTAAAAAATGATAAACCGGAAAACGGACAAATTCAACACAGGCTTCATCCGGAGCCAGAACCTTCATAATATCCCGGTAAGTTACTCTGCGGTTAATCATTCCTTTGCCGAACAATCCGGATTTTCCGGATAATTCCTTTTCAATTTTGTCAGCAGCGTTTTCCAGTGAATCTACATTGATCTTTTCCGATTGGATTTCCTCACGCGTCATGGAATAGACCTTCCCCAGATATTGTTTTATATCCAGCCATTGTTTGTAGAGATCACGCAGAGCCGGATCATTGCTGTTCAGAATATTCTTTCGGATGTGGTTGGTGGTATTCAGCAGCAAGGCTTTGGTGGCGATCTGGTAATTGTACAGGGACTGTGAGGCTTCCGGAATATTCTCTCCGACTTCTGTTACCAGGTTGTAAAAACGCAGAAATCTGGGATGTACGGTTTTCCAGAAGCTGGCCTGACCGTATTCACTCAGGGCCGGAAAATACCTGTCGATCTGAAGGATATATTCATCCAGTACTTTCCGGTAGTCTTCAAAAGCTTTGTTATAATTGTTTTCTTCCCATTCGAGGATCGCTGCTGTTTCCCTGCAATCGGCCAGGGCCGGGTGATTCTCAGGCAGTGTTTTTTCCAGCACGGCAATAGCTTCCTTGATTTCAGGCCGTGCTTTTTGCGGTTGTTCCATCCACAGATGATACCGTGCCAGATCGACCAGGGTCCTGGCGTAGGACGGATGATTTACACCAAATTTTTTTCGGTATATTCCCAACGCTTCTTGGAGCGGTTTTTCGACTTTGTCATATTTCCCGTTTTCCAGGTACAAGCCGGCCAGGTTTTGCAGCATCACGGCATAGTCCGGATGATGGGTTCCCATACGTCTCTTTTTCAGGGCTATCGCCTCCAGGAATATTTTCTCCGCCTGATCCTTTTTCCCTTCCAGTTGATAGAGCATTGCCAGATTTACCTTCATCCGCACAAAATTGGGCGATTTGTTCCCCAACTGATCCTTTGCAATGGAAATAGCCTGGTTCATCTCTTGCTCAGCCCTTTCATACTTCCCCAATTGCTGGTCCAGTGCAGCCTTATTATTGAGGATAATAGCATAAGCAACACTTTCTTTGCCGGGTGCACGGGCAGTCAGCTCCAGCGCTTTATCAAGATAACGGTCGGCCTCTGCGTAGTTTCCGGTTTCTTTAAGCAACACTCCTAAATTATTATAAGAAGCTCCCAGTGGTGCAGGGTTCTTAAAAATCTTCCGCAGGGTCAGCGCTTTTTCCGAAAATTCCTGTGCCTGGTTATAACGGCCGGTGGTCTGGTACAACAGACCCAAATTGCTCTCCACCAAGGCATATTTTTCGGTTTGTGTCATTCCTTTATCTTTCAAAATCAGCAAGGCTATTTTAAAAGCATTCTCTGCCGACTGATAATGACCCGTTGCATAAAACAGCTGTCCGCTATGGTTGTAGTTATCCTCATCAATCTCTTTAATCCGTTCTTCCAGTTTATCTTTAAAAGTCCCGGGTTCTACAGCAAAGCCAATGATTGAACGTTTATAGGTTTCAAACTTGTCTTCTGCTTCGTACATGCCGGAATTGTCGCTGAAAGAAACAGCATAGTTCAATTCGGCAGGATTGTATGATTCGCTCCATTTAATAATCCGCTGCTGTAGGGAATCCACCGCTGTTTCTGCAACTTGTCTGATTAGTTGGATGGCATCCTTTTTTGCTTCCTTTTTCAGGTCTTTCAACAGGTTTTTCCAATTCTGGGCATGTCCCGAAGGAACAATGATTGAAAAACAGAAAAAAACAATTAAAAAATATTTTCGTCGCATGACTTACTTTTTTAATTTTCTGGTCCAACCGTTTTTCCCTCTTACCCTTCTCCCCCCAGTTGAGCCCGAAAGGTTGATGAAGGGAATGGCGAGGGATCCGGGACATAAATTATCGCATTTTTTTATAAGCCTTCAAAACCACTACACTTTTCCCATAACCCCGCCTGGTTTCCTTTTTTTTGCGGTCATGAGAGAGACCATCATGACCGCGGCAAAAGCCAGGACAAAAGAGGCAAAGCGTACGGATATGGCCTGGTCAAGGACACTTATCTCTGACCAGACCACTGTAATTACCGAACCGGTAATCATGCCTGCCAGGACGCCCTGCCAGTTTGTTTTCTTCCATTTTAGCAACAGCAGCAGGGCAGGCCCGAAGGAAGCACCCAGTCCGGACCAGGCATAGGATACCAAACCAAATACCAGTTTTGTAGAAGTTACGGCAATTACGAAAGCAAACACCCCTATCAATACTGTGATCACCCGGCTAAAGGTTAGCATGGCCTTGTTAGACAGTTCTTTTTTCATGGTTTTATGATAAAAATCTTCAATTACGGATGAGGTTATCACCAACAATTGACTGTCAGCGGTGGACATCATAGCTGCAATGGCTCCGGAGATAAATATTCCGGCGAGCCAGGCAGGAAGAAAGTTATTAGCCAGGGCAGGCATAACCTGTTCCACATCCTGAAAATATCCCTCGCCGAACATAGCCAGGCCGATCACTCCGATCAGAAAAGCGCCGGTAAAGGCAGGGATAGCCCAGGCAATGGCTATGCGGCGGCTTACCTTGATCTTCTCACCGTCCTTTATGGCCATAAACCTCGTCAGCAGATGGGGTTGTCCCATATAACCGAAGAACCAGCTTAACCCGCCCAGCACCACACTCACGGCGGCAAGGCCTGTTGCCCCGCCGGTAAAGCTGGCATAATGGGGCCCGCCCATATGTACAGCCGAACGCAGCGAGTGTCCTGCTTCGGACACTTCGATCAGCCCGATTACGGGAAGAATCACAAGAGTGCCGATCATGATGATCCCCTGAATAAAGTCGGTCCACGCCACTGCAAAAAACCCACCCATCATCGTATAAAAGATAATTACGACAGCGCCAATAACAATGCCCCAGAAAGTGGGAATATGAAATGTCACAAAAAGCACCTTGCCAGCGCCGTTGAACTGAGCTGCCAGGTAGAAAGTGAAAAAAAAGACAATGATCAGGGAAGACACTATGCGGATAATATTTCCTCCTTCTCCCAGTTTTTCGGAGAAAAAGTTCGGCAACGTAATAGTATCCAGTTTTTCCGACTGAACCCGCAGGTCTTTGGCAATCACAAACCAATAAAAGATGATACCCAGTACGCAACCCATAGCCGTCCATACATGAAGGAAACCCGCTGCCAAGGCTGCCCCCGGTAACCCCACCAACAGCCAGGCTGACTCGCCGGAAGCTCTTTCGGAAAAAGCCACCACCCAGGGATTAAGTTTTCTTCCGGCAAGAAAGAAATCCTTGTGGGATTTGTTGGAATGGTAAGTCAGAAAACCCACAAGTAAGACAAGTATAAGGTAGACGATAAAACCAATCAGCGTATAGTTCATGATGTTTATCTTTTTTGAAAAGTAAAGATAAACCCAAATTAAGCAATAGAAAAATTCCATTGCTTAATTGACGAAGAAAATCATGGCATTCCATCAACATGGAATGTAAGATTTTCTTGTCAGGGTTAATCCAATGCAGCCTTCGGCTTATGCGCAATAGAGCCATTTACAATAACTCTATTGCGCATTTCCTCTAAAAATAATATGTATTTTTATTCGCCTGGTTGAATTTTTCAATTCATAAAACTTGGGATTAAAAGAAAAAGGGATTGTGAATAATCCCTTTCCCTTTTGCTTTTAGTTAATCAGGTACAAACCTATAACTTTGTCTGTTGTAAAGACGACTGAAAAGCAGAAATGTTGCAACGTGTCAACATATAAATTCTTAACTTTAGGCACTTTAAGTTTATATTACTTCTTAATCATGTCGGTAACGGTAAAAGATGTCACGAAATGGTATGGTGAACAAAAAGCGCTGGATCATGTCTCGTTCACGGTTTCCAGGGGAGAAGTGACCGGATTTCTCGGACCCAACGGAGCCGGCAAATCCACAATGATGAAGATCATCACGGGGTTCCTTCCACCTTCTTCGGGAGAGGTTTTTGCAGACGGGTTGGATGTCAGGAACAACTTATTGGAAGTCAGGAAACGGATCGGTTATCTGCCGGAACATAACCCTTTGTACCCTGAAATGTATATCCGGGAATATCTTAATTATGTTGCCGGACTTTATTCCCTGGGTTTCCGGAAAAAAGCACGGATAAAAGAGATTATCCGGATGACCGGCCTGGAACCGGAACAACATAAAAAAATAGGAGCGCTTTCAAAAGGATATCGCCAGCGTGTGGGTCTGGCGCAGGCTTTGCTGCACGATCCGGAGGTGTTGATCCTGGACGAGCCCACCTCAGGACTGGATCCCAATCAGATCGTGGAAATCCGTGAACTCATCAAACACTTGGGAAAGGAGAAAACCGTGCTGTTGTCTACCCATATCATGCAGGAAGTGGAAGCAATCTGTAACCGGGTAATTATCATCCACAAAGGAAAGATCATTGCCGATGGATCGGAGAAGACCCTGGTGAATATTCAACCAAAAGAATCTTGGTTTACCATTTACACAGAATTTAAGGAAACGGTTACACCGGAGCAACTATCAGCTCTTTCCCATGTTACGGAAGTAATCCCCGAAGGCAACAGCATCTTTACCCTTCGTTGTGAAAAAGATATCCGCGAAGATATCTTCAATTTTGCCCGGGAGCAGTCCCTGACCTTGCTGAGTCTTTCACTGGTCAGCCAGAACCTCGAGGAGGTGTTCAGGGAATTAACAAAAGAAGGTTAAAAGACAAAGCCTGAAGATTGAATGGCAAAGGATTTTTTTGGTAAAATCATGATTTTATATTTCCTTTGTGAGCCCGTGGAAAGATTTGGCTGATTGCAACCACGGTAAAAAATGCTAAAACAGTATGCTTTACCTAATACTTTTCAGCCGCACCTTTTCCCGGATAATTTTTTGATTATAAAATAAAAAAATATATTATGTCTTATTTATTCACATCAGAGTCTGTCTCAGAAGGACATCCGGACAAACTGGCCGATCAGATCTCCGATGCTTTATTGGATGAGTTTCTCCGTATTGATCCGGATTCAAAAGTTGCCTGTGAGACTTTGGTAACCACAGGTCTTGTTGTTTGTGGAGGAGAAGTAAAAACAAACGGATGGGTAAATATTCAGGATGTTGTTCGCAAAGTGATCCGGGATGTCGGATATACACATGCCGAATATCGTTTTGACGCCGATTCCTGCGGAATTATTTCAGCTATTCATGAGCAAAGTCCAGATATCAATCAAGGTGTTGAAAGGGAGAAAGAAGAAGACCAGGGTGCCGGCGACCAGGGGATGATGTTTGGATATGCTAACCGGGATATGGACAATTATATGCCCATAGCTGTTGAGCTGGCTCATTTATTATTGCGCGAGTTGGCAGCTATCCGCAAAGAGGGCAAACACATGACTTACCTGCGTCCTGATTCCAAATCACAGGTTACCATCGAATATAATGACGACGGTTCGCCTGTCCGCATAGACACCCTGCTGATCTCTACCCAGCATGACGAATTCATTGTGCCAAAGGACGGATCCAGAGAAGCTGAACATATTGCACAAAAAGCCATGCAGGACAAGATCAGGGAAGACATAAAAGAATACCTGATTCCAAGAGTGAGAAATAAATGTCCCGAACGGATCAAGCATCTTTTTGAAAACGGATACAAACTTATTATAAACCCTACGGGTAAATTTGTGATCGGCGGGCCTCATGGAGACACCGGACTTACCGGCCGGAAGATTATTGTTGATACATACGGAGGCAAAGGAACACACGGCGGCGGAGCTTTCTCAGGAAAGGATTCTTCCAAAGTAGACCGTTCGGCAGCTTATGCAGCACGTCATATAGCTAAAAATATGGTGGCTGCAGGTATTGCTGACGAAATATTAGTGCAGGTGGCCTACGCCATCGGTATCGCACAGCCTGTTGGCATTTTCATCAACACATACGGAACAGCAAAGGTAAAAGATAAAAACGGCAACCTTCTCACCGACGGTCAGATAGCGGAAAAAGTAAAAGAAGTCTTTGACCTGCGGCCTTATGCTATTGTAAAACGCTTCGGACTGAAAAATCCCATTTTCCGGAACACTTCTACCTATGGTCATTTCGGCCGTGAACCTTTTACCGAAGAAGTAGAGGTTTATTACAATGATCATCCGGATATTATCACCAAAACGGTGGACGGAAAAGAAAAAAGATTCAAGAAAGTGGAATTTTTTGCATGGGAAAAACTGGACTATGTTGATACCCTTAAAAAAGCTTTCAATCTATAACCTTTTCCGGAAATAACATCATCGGCATATTATGGACTGTCCGTATCGTATCCTTGAGGTAAATGATAATAAAACGGCAAAAGAGTTTCTTCATATACCCCTGAGAATCTACAAAAATGACAAGAACTGGATCAGACCACTGGACCGGGATATCGAAGATGTTTTCAATCCGGAAAAAAACAAGGAATACCGTCACGGTGAAGCCGTACGCTGGATTTTATTAGACAAAAACAACAAGACAGCAGGACGGGTTGCTGCCTTCATGAGCGATGCACTGGCCAAACAATATAAGTACCCTGTTGGCGGGATGGGTTTCTTTGAATGTATTGAAGACCGGGAAGCTGCTTTCATGCTTTTTAATCAATGCAAAAACTGGCTTGAAAAAAAGGGCGTAAAAGCCATGGACGGACCGGTCAATTTCGGTGAACGTGACCGCTGGTGGGGACTTCTGGTAGAAGGATTTTTCGAACCGTGCTATTGCATTCCTTATAATCCTCCTTACTACAAAGATTTTTTTGAAGCCTACGGTTTCCGGAATTTTTTCAACCAGTATACTTATTACAGTAAGATAGAGTGCAAAGGACTGAAACATCAGCTTAAGCAAAGGGGACAGCGTTTGTTGGAGAATCCCAATTATTCCTTTGACTATGTCCCCAAAAAAAAGTTCAGGGAATTACCTGAAATGCTCCGTACCGTCTTTAACAAAGCCTGGGCCAGGTTTCCCGGAGTTAATCCTTTTTCCAAAGCCCATGCCAACGCCTTATACAAAAACATGAAACCAATCCTGGATGAAAAACTCCTGTGGTTTGGATACTATAACGGAAAGCCCATTTCCTTTTTATTGATGATTCCCGAAATCAATCAGGTTATCAAACACCTGAATGGAAAACTGAACCTTTTTAATAAGCTCCGTTTCTTATATTACAAAGATATACGAAAAGTTATCACACGGGCCGTGGGAATTCTTTTCGGAGTCGTCCCCGAACATCAGGGAAAAGGGGTGGAAGCAGCCATGATTCTATCTTTTGCCAACCTGGCCTGTTCCGGAAAATTTCGCTATAAACAACTGGAAATGAACTGGATCGGAGATTTTAATCCCACTATGATGAAAGTTCTGGAACAAATCGGCGCCACAATCCGGAAAACCCATATTACCTATCGTTACATCTTTGACCCGGAAATAAAATTTGAACGCGCTGCACGTGTAAACCGTTAATGATTACTTTATGATTGCTTCTGTTATCTGGGACTGGAACGGCACATTACTGGATGATGTACAGGTAAGCGTTCAAACGGTAAACGGCTTCCTTTTATCCAACGATCTGAAACCCATTTCCGCCTCCTATTACAGAGATCATTTCACTTTTCCCGTTAGGGATTTCTACGAAAAAATCGGGATTGAATTTTCCCCTGCCGGAAATGATTTCAGTGAAATGTCAAACCGCTTTATCCAATATTATTTTAAGAATATTACAAAAGCCAAATTACACAAAGGGGTAAAGGAAACCCTGCAATTTCTCCGGGATTCCGGCATCAGACAATTTGTCTTGTCCGCTATGGAACAAACCAGACTCGAAAAGTCTCTGAAAAATTACGGAATTTATTCTTTTTTTGAAGGCGTTCAAGGTCTTGATGATTTGTTTGCCGAAGGAAAAACCGGGACCGGGAAAAAAATGATCGAAAAATATAATGTAGTCCCACCTTCCTCCTGGATGGTTGGTGACACCTTACATGACCTGGAGGTAGCAAAACATCTGGGAACTCATTGCATCCTGTTTTCCGGGGGGCACTATTCCGGAAAACGTTTGTACAAACAGAATGTTCCCGTGGTGGATAATTTTATTGATTTGAAAAATTTCTTCAGGGAAAAAATTTCCTGATTGATTCCGTTGTATCAAGTATTACAAGGCATCCAAGATTGGAGACCCCAGATTAAACTTTTTATGCGTTTCAAATAATGTATCTAAAATCCAGGTATAGGAAAACGGAAACGAAGCAAACTTTTTGTACATTATTTATTTCCAGTGTGATTTTGAAATATATCTCTCCACGATCAAATTTTAAAAATTATTATTAAATTTACCTTGAATAGCTGTTGGTAAATTACATGATTACAAATCACAAATCAAATAATGATATATTTTACCAGGTATACCGTTTATTTACGGATCACTTTATTCAACTAGTCTATCACGGAAAACTTACATCGGAGAAAGCTGATGCTCTCATAAACATTTTTGAACACCTGTTGGGACAAAACGAGGCCAGGCTAAAAATCCAGAAAAGAGCTTTATATGTACTTGTAGAAGCTTTACAAAATGTTATCAAGCATCAGGCAAAGCCTGATTCTCCATTGACCAATTCAGGAGGAACGCTGACTTTTCAGTACATGGACAGGCAATTCATATTTACACTGAAAAATCTCATTGAAACCTCGCATGTTGAAGCCCTGAGGAAAAAAATAGATATATTGAACCGGATGACCCGGGAAGAACTTAATAAATATTACAAAAAAATCCTTAAAAACGATGTGCTTTCCGACAAAGGCGGTGCCGGTCTGGGTCTTATTGAGATTGCCCGAAAATCAAAAAACCTTCTTCAGTATGATTTTCAAAAAACTGATGAAACTTATTCCTATTTTTATCTGAATATACAGGTAGCTGATTTGCATAAGATTTTTCCCGAAAGTGGCATAAATATCACAAAAAAGTTGTATTGGCTTATGAAAAATTCAGGGGATTGGTTTATCCTGCGTAAAGAATATCACACCAGCCTTTCACCTGATCTGCAATTGTCGCTTAAGATGCTTGCCCATAAAAAATTTCAAACCGAAAAATTCAAGAAATTCCTGTGCCTGCTGAATTATATTCCGAAATTATGCCTTGCTTCTTCCAATCTCTCCTACCAACAAATGAGAATGCCTTTTTTGTTCTTTTTTGTTATGGAAAAATCCAATCTCTCCGTTTATTCCGTTTCGACTTTGCCTTTCTCTTCATCTTTTAATCTTACTTTTTTCAGCAATTTCTTTGCACAAAAAGATAGCCGGGAATCTTTTGCCGGGAAAATAAGTCTCCGTGAAAAAGAGTTGGAATCTTTACTGGAATTGCCTGCACTGCTCCCCTCTCCCCCGCGAATCATGATCCATGAAGGTTCTCCAGGCAACAAATTTATTCTAATTAAATTTTCTTTTTGATTTTTTAATTCTTTTATTGTCAGTTTCGTAGCCCTGTCTTACCCATCCTGAAAAACCGCCTTTCAATATAAATATCCTTTTAAAACCTTCTTTTTCCAGAATTGCTACAACCTGATCACTGCGGGTTTCGGATTCACAATAAAGAAATAAGGGTTGGTACTTGTCAAGGGTATCCGTAAACGAGGTCAAAGCAACCTTATTTTCAGCCAGGTGAGCCCCCGGAATTCGACTCTTTCTATATTCTTTCCATGTTCGTACATCCAGCAATACAGGATACACACTTTCATGCAACTTAATGTAGAAATTCACAGGGCCAAGCCTTTGTACAATTTTTAAGGTATCCTGTGCCTGCAAGCACAGGCAAATCATAAACAATGAGAAAAACAACCCTTTTTTGCAATACATGCCGATATTAGTAAATCGATGACCCGGGCTGTCAATGATCACAGAAATTCCCATATGACTCCAGTTTCCCTGCCAGAAAATCCTGTACAAGATTCTCAGGCTCATCAACGGGAGCTCCGTCAAACACATTGATTCCTGCCTCAAGAAAAATATCTATCGCCTTTTGACCTATTCCTCCGGTAATTACATCCGTTATTCCTTGTTCCACCAGCCATTTGGGATATACCCCATTATCATGAGGCGGAGGTTGAAAAATTTCTTTTCCTGCAATTTTATTGTTTTTTATTTTAAAAACATAAAAAAGATTACTTTTCCCAAAATGTTCACAAAGCTTTCCGTTTTCCACCGGAACCGCCACCTTTTTGATCTTTTTTCTTTTCATACCCCTCATTTTATTCATTCAACAATATCATCATTCCCTGACCATCCGATTTCCACAATTCGGACATATATAAGTATTACAAGGTCTACCGAAAATATGTTTTACTTTCGTTCCACATGAAGGACAAATGCAATACTCAACTGCTTCTCCTCTCCACCGGCCCCTTCTGCGCATCGTCTGCCAGTCTCTCACAGATTCGTTCAGGTTATAAATATCTTTTGAACCACATTCAGGGCATTTTTTTTCATCCCCGGGTTTTAACAAAAAAACCCCATGGCAATTCCTGCATCTGAACCATTCCTTTTCAAAACCTGCAAAACCCCCTTCTATTTTTATTTCTCTTCCTTCTACAAATGCCCGGGCAAGTTTTTTTCTGATCTGTTCATAAATACGTGTCAATGTAGGACGTGATATATTCATCTCCCGCGCTGCTTCCAGATGTGACAAATTATCATAATCCACCAGCCTCAAAGCTTCCCACTCCTCAAATAAGATCACTACCGGCTCGGATTTTCCCCGAACTGTTTTTCCAACAGGAGAAAAACCCAATACTGCCGGGGGTTTATCAATATTTCTACTTTTTCTTGGTCTAGGCGACATAGTAAAATCATTTTTACAAATATAATGAACTTATGTTCATTATAAAAGAAAATTTTATTTTAAATTTATGATAATAAATTGAAAACATAAATCTTTTCTTTTGAGTCCTCTTATTTCATACTTCAAAATGTTAACCGATTTGGTTTTCCCCAGGGTCTGTCCCTTGTGTGAAAATATTTTGCTTGAAAATGAAAAAATGATCTGTAGCAGGTGTCTGGCAGATTTGCCCGAAACACATTTCAGGAACATGCAGGAAAATCCGGCAGCCAGAATGTTTTGGGGAAGGGTTCCTTTTACGGCAGTTACCTCTTATCTTTTCTTTGAGAAAGGAAACAAGGCCCGTAAACTAATTCATGAGATCAAATATCATGGCAACAAAGAGCTGGGATACGAAGCGGGATTATTAACGGGCAATTATTTACGGGATACCGAGGCTTTTACTGATATTGACTTCATTGTCCCGGTTCCGTTACACAAGCGCAAACAGAAAATCAGGGGATATAATCAAAGTGAATGGATAGGAAAAGGTATTTCCGAGGCACTCAATAAGCCTTTAGACGGAGGAAATCTTTACCGTAAGGTTTTTAATCCTTCCCAGACCTTAAAAAACAGATATAATCGTTGGAAAAATGTTGAGGGAATTTTTGATCTTCATAATCCGGATAAATTTGCCGGAAAACACCTGCTTCTGATAGATGACATGATTACCACCGGTTCCACCATCGAAGCATGCTGTCTGGCTCTGCTCAGTTCGCCCGGCATAAAAATTAGCGTTGTTTCCCTGGCTTTTGCGTATTGATAAATCATATGGTTTCCTTTAATTTTGTTGGGATCCATTAATCTGTCTCGCTTTCATGTTTTAACAATCTGGTTTTTAATTCCCGAATTCCTTCAGAAGCTTTTTTTCTTATAACGGTAATATTATGTCTGCCTGTTATGAAAACCTCTCCCGGATCAATAAGGTAAACAGGACATTTTGGCGGGGCATACCAGATAAGTCCTGCTGCCGGATAAACATTCAAAGATGTTCCGATAACAACAAAAATATCTGCTGCCTGTACGATCTCTATGGCTGTTTCCATTGCAGGCACAGGCTCTCCGAACCACACTACATGAGGTCTTAACTGTGAGCCTTTTTCGCACATATCGCCCATATTCAATTCATCCCCTTCTATGTCATAGATCAGCGACGGGTCAGCTGTGCTTCTTGCTTTCCGCAATTCCCCGTGCAGGTGTAAAACCTTGCTACTTCCGACTCTTTCGTGAAGATCATCTACATTTTGTGTGATAATATCTACCTCGAAATATTTCTCAAGATCAACCAGACCGATATGCCCTTCGTTGGGAGAAGCCTGTAGTAGCTGTTTTCTTCTTTCATTGTAAAAACGCAATACCAATTCCGGGTTTTTCTCCCACGCTTCAGGCGTTGCCACTTCCGTCACATCATATTCTTCCCAGAGTCCTCCCATATCCCGGAATGTTTTTATTCCACTCTCAGCGCTCATACCTGCACCTGTCAATACAACCAAATGTTTCATATAACAGACTTTATATTTTCCTGCTTTAGTGTTTTACAAACAAAAGAACTACCTCCTTTTCTTTTCCTCTGCCAGCCCCTCTTTCAGCTTCCTGTTCATGCCTTTACTTTTCTTTCAACAATATACTAAATGTTCTTTAACGCACCTTCGTTATCCGGTAAAATTTGCGTAATTTCGTAGGAATTTTTAGAAGGATTTGCAAAAAATGATTGATCCGGCCACTATAGCTAGAATTTTTGATACGGCAGACATTGTAGAAGTGATCGGCGATTTTGTATCTCTGAAAAAGAGGGGTGTAAATTATATCGGTCTTTGTCCTTTTCACAATGAAAAGACCCCTTCTTTCACCGTTTCGCCTTCCAAAGGTATTTATAAATGCTTCGGATGTGGCAGAGGTGGCAACGTGGTCAATTTTATCATGGAATATGAACACCTCAGTTATCCGGAAGCGTTACGTTACCTCGCTAAAAAATACAACATAGAAATTGAAGAAAGGGAGCTGACGGAAGAAGAGCGACGAGTGCAGCATGAAACGGAAAGTCTCTTCACAGTAACTGAGTTTGCAAAAAACTTTTTCATTGACCACCTCTACAACAATTTGGAAGGAATATCCATTGGCCTTACCTATTTCAAAGAAAGAGGTTTTATTCAAGAGACCCTGAGAACCTTCGATATTGGATACTGTCCGGAAAAATCCGATGAGTTCTCACAGGCCGCCCTAAAAGCCGGCTACAAGAAAGAATACCTCGTCAAGACAGGACTTTCCATAGAATCGGGAACATGGTTACGGGATCGTTTTGCCGGTCGGGTTATCTTCCCTATTCACAGTCTTTCAGGAAGAGTTCAGGGTTTTGGCGGCCGGGTACTTAAAAATGATAAAAAAACCGCCAAGTATGTCAATTCTCCGGAATCAGCGGTTTACCATAAAAGCAAAATCGTTTACGGTATTTATCAGGCCCGCAAAGCCATCATGTCATCAGACAAGTGTTACCTTGTAGAAGGTTACACCGACGTTTTATCCCTGCATCAGAACGGAATAAAAAATGTAGTGGCTTCTTCAGGCACTTCGCTGACACAGGATCAGATCAGACTAATCAAACGTTTTACAAAAAATATCACAATATTATATGACGGAGATCCTGCCGGTGTCAGTGCGTCCTTGAGGGGGATAGATCTGATTCTCGAAGAAGATTTGAATGTCAGGGTGTTGCTTCTTCCCGAAGGGGAAGATCCTGATTCTTTTTCCAAAAAACACAATTCTACCGAATTGAAGGATTATCTGAATAAAAATGAAGAAGACTTCATTCATTTCAAAACACGGTTGCTGGCACGGGAGGCCCAAAAAGATCCTGTCGCCCGCGCCAGGATGATCCAGAATATTGTAAATTCAATTGCCGTTATTCCCGATAGCATCACACGTTCGGTATACCTGAAAGAATGCAGCAACTTGCTGAACGTAAACGAAGACACCCTATATTTTGAAATCAACAAGATCCGCAGGAAAAAGGCTGAAAAAAAGTCCAGAACCTACCAACACCGCGAAATTTTTTCACCCCAGCCGTCAGCCAGACCCCAGCCTGTCGAGAAAATCGACCAAGAGGCAGAATACGAAAAACAACTAATCCGCTTGCTTCTGTTGTACGGTTCGAAAAAAATCATAATCGGGACCAAGCCTCATAAGGAAATCAAAATTGTGGCAGAATTCATTATTGAAGATCTTAAAAAAGATAATCTGCAACTTAAAGACACTTTATTCAAAAAAATATACGAAGAATATATCCGGTTATATCAACAGGACCCGGTAGTGGATGTAAGATATTTCGTAAATCATCCGGATGAAAAGATCTGTTCTGTGGCAGCAGATCTGATCTCCGATCATTATCAGATCAGCAAAATTTGGAGTCGTTATGAAAATTATCCGGAAACCGAAGAGATGAAACTGTCTCAGATCATTCCCAAGACCGTTCTCTCGTTTAAGAAATCAAAGATAGAGCAAATACTTCGAGAAACATCGGAAGCCCTGAAGAACGCTCAGGAAAAAGGAGATAAGAATCAGGAAGATTTTCTGATGGAAAAATTTATGGCGCTGAATGATCTGAAAAAGAAAATTTCACTGGCTATAGGTCCGCGTACCGTCCAACCATGAAAATTTCTTACCTTTGGTCAGTATTACAAACATTATGTATAATAATATAAAAGTACCAAAAAAAATTTTGTGGATATTTTTTCCTGCAATTCTTTTCTCTTCCTGGGCCTGTAAACAAAAAGAGCATGTTAATACTCTGTTTACTGACACACTGAATTTCGATGTTCCCGATACAGTATTCCAACAACCGGCAATATCTGAGAAATCTGAAAAAAACACCATTTATTATGGAATTTATTCTCCGGCCGAGGTTTCAGATATTTTCAACCATAAAAATATCTCATACAACCCGGATATCTTAAGTTCGTTAGGGCATTTGTCTTCCCTGAATACGACGGTACAGATTGCTATCAACCTGGGTATTTACGGTGCTGATTTTAGTTATGCTCATCTGTTTCAGAATGCGGATGCAGCTAAATATCTGGCAGAGGTATTGAAATTATCTGAAAAACTGGGTATCTCACCGGAATATGTACGCACGCTTACGCAACAGCTGGAGCTTAACATTTCCAATCCGGATTCACTTGTTCAGGTAACCCTCGATGCTTTTAATCATATCAACCGGTTTCTTATCGAACAGGATCAGGAAAATCTGGTTTATCTGATCGCTGCCGGAGCATGGATCGAAGCCATGTACATTGCTGCACATGATTTATTGGAAGACAATGACCCTACAATCATTAAAAAGATTATCGAACAAAAATATTCACTTGAATATTTACTTTCCACCATGAAAAATTTTTATACAGACACAAGCGTGGCTTACCTGTACCGCCGGTTGTTTGTTCTGGATAAATATCTTAATAAAATACATATTACGTTCAAAAAAGAGAAATTCAGGATCAACAAGAACAAAAAGATTATCGTTTCCTCGGGAAACAAAATATATTATTCAAAAGAAAATATTGAAAAAATCAAAGAAATTATTTTTTCTTTGCGTAAGCTTGCATTAAATATTTAGTTATTATTACGAACCTTTAAACACCAGATTTCAGCAACATTCATTCAAAAAAAATACAAAATTATGCAGTAAAGTACTACAAAAAAATAATTAATAGATTTTTTCAACGAAGTGAAAAAGACAAGAAACAAATAGGTAAAACAATCATATAAAACAAACTGCTGATGGAAAATACAAAAATAACCGATGTTAAAATGGATAATCCCAAAAAGAAAGGTATCGTCTGGCTTATCCTCCTAATTGTTCTTCTAGCTCTTGCACTTTGTGGTCTCATTTACAAATATTATAATCAGAAGTCTGCAATGATTGAGATGGAAGAAGTCCTGACGGCCGAAAAAGACTCTCTGACACATCAACTGGAACACCTCATGTATCAATATGATACATTAAAAACAACCAATGATACTCTGAACCAACAGATTCAATTGGAGAAAAAAAGGATCAAGTATTTGTTGCGGTTGCAGGCTTCCAATGCACAAAAAATTAAACTTTACAAAAAAGAAATACATACATTACGGGAGATTATGAAAAGTTATATCCGTCAGATTGATTCTCTGAATACGCAAAACAAGATGCTTGCGAAAGAAAACCGACAGATCAGCACCCGTTTACAGATTGTTGAAAAAACAAAGCAACAACTTGAAAAAGAAAAAGAAGAACTCACCGGGAAAATTAATATAGCTTCCGTGATCCTGGCCAAGAACATTGTTGTAACTCCTCAAAACAAACGGGGAAAAGAAAAAAACAAAATCGGAAAGATCTTTAAGCTTAAAACCTGTTTTACATTGCGTGAAAATCCCATAGCCACAGCCGGTGAGAAAACCGTCTATCTGAGAATACAACGACCCGACAGCATTGTTTTGTCAGGCCCGGATACAGGTATCATAGAAATAGACGGACAACCTCTGGCTTATTCCGCCAAACGTAATGTTGAATATTTAAACAAAGACATTGATATGTGTATTTACTGGAATAATGACGGCTCTCTTATTTCCGGGAAATATTCTGCAATATTATATCTTGAAGGACATAAAATTGGTGAATCTTCGTTTATCTTAAAATAATAAATAATACCTGAGAAACAATGCGTATTGGTATCATCATAGGTCGTATCGGAGGTGTTGACGGAGTAGCCCTGGAAACGGAAAAATGGATTGACGTGCTGAAAAGGATGGGTCATGATATCTTTATTATTTCAGGTCAGTTTCAGAATTGGGATTTTGACCCGGAACATGATACACTGGTTGTAGAAATGTCCTTTTTCTCCCCTGAAAGTTACTGGGGACAGAAAAAAGCTTTTTTCCATCCCGATGCCAATATTGATGAGCTGTTAGAACATATCAATCTTTATTCCAATATAATTGCCGATAAGATCGTCGACTGGGTCCGTGAGAAAAAAATTGATGTTGTAATTTCAGAGAATGCTTCGGCATTGCCTGCTCATCTGGAAATGGGCCGGGGTATTGCCATTGCCTTTGAAAAACTGGGCATTCCTATCATCGCACATGATCATGACTTCGCATGGGAAAGAGGCGACCGTTACATTTCACCTCACGAACCTATCAATAAAATTGTGGAAGAGACTTTTCCCCTCAGGATACCCAACTCTTTTCATGCAGTAATCAATACTCCTGCGCAAGAGATTCTTAAGAAAAAGTACAACCTGGATTCTATTGTCGTTCCGAATGTAATGGATTTCAACATGAAATTTGGCATTCCGGATCAATATAACAAAAACCTGCCCCGTGATCTTGGTTTAAGCTCCGAGAACAAGCTCCTCTTCCAAGTCACGCGTATTGTCCGTCGGAAAGGAATAGAAGTAGCCATCCAGTTGGTAGAGCGCCTGAAGGACAAAAACGTAAAACTGGTCATCACGGGAGATTACAAGGATGATGCCGGAAGTATTTACTATAACGAACTAATCAATCTGATCCATCAACTGAAAGTCAGTAACCAGGTTGTTTTTGCTTCCCACCTGATTCATAACAAAGGTCTTACCGGCCGTAGTGGGGAAGGAAAATATTCCTTGTCGGATGCATATGCCAACGCCACTGCATGTACCTATTTCAGCACATACGAAGGTTTTGGAAATGCATTTGTAGAAGCAGTATTGGCCAAACGGCCTGTTTTCGTAAACAACTACAAACCTGTTTACTGGCCTGATATTGGCAGCAAGGGCTTTAAAACAGTCATGCTTGAAGACAATAACCTGACTGATGATAAAGTGGAACAAATGCGGCAAGTGATTTATAATGATAAACTGAACCGGGAAATTGCGGAATATAACTTCAAGCTCGGGAAAAAATATTTCTCCTACGAAGTATTGGAAGAAAAACTCAGACAACTTCTGGATATAGTTTTCAACCACAACCGTTCCGCAAAGTACTAACCCACCATACATTCAGACAGAATCCTGTCTGATAACAAAATGCCCTGGTCGGTCAGGATAAGATGCCCATTCCGTTCCCGCACATGACCAGAATGTATCCATTTTTTCATAGTCCTCACAAATGAATTAACTATTCCGGCAGGGAAATGAATTTTTAACCAATCAATATCTGCTCCCCACATCGTCCTCAACGTTGTCAGAATATAATCATTAAACTGCATTTTGATATCCAGTACTTCTCTTTCAAATGACACTTTTTTCCTACTTGCTTCGTTTGTATATCTTACAAGATCGGCGATGTTCCATTGCCTCGAAACAATATCATAAGAATGGGCGGAAGGACCGAGCCCCAGATATTTTTGCCGGCTCCAATACAACAGATTGTGCCGAGAAAAATATTTTGACTTCCCAAAATTAGAAATCTCATAATGAATCATCTCCGTTTCTTTTGTTTTTTCAACCAACAGATGATATTGTGCTATTACTTCGTGGTCCTTTGGAAGGTTTATTTTTCCTTTCTGCAGCCATTTGTTAAATACTGTATTTTTCTCAATATTCAGAATATAAGCCGATAAGTGCTTTACAGGTAACGACAGGGCTGTATTCAGGTTATTCTCCCATTCTCCCTGTGTCATTTCAGGGAAACCGTAAATAAGATCCACGGATATATTTTTAAAACCTGCTTTATCTGCCAACAAAACCGATTCCTTTGCTTTTTCCGCATCATGCCTGCGATTCATTAACCTCAGGTGTTTGTCATAAAAAGACTGACAACCAATGCTTAGTCGATTTATGCCGGCTTTTTTCAGTCCTTTGAGGTATTTCCATGTCAAATCTTCAGGATTACATTCAAAAGTAATTTCCGGATCGTTGGAAAGAGAAAATGTTCCGGCCAACGAATCTAAAAGAACGCTGACTTCAGCAGCAGACAATATCGAAGGAGTACCTCCTCCGAAATATATGGTTTCTACTCTCTCATTTGACAGATAATCCCTGCGAAGAAAAATTTCTTCTTGCAAGGCTTTTAGAAAATTCTTTTCCAGTGACAGATTTCTGCTTTTGTAAAAATCACAATAATAACATATTTTTTTGCAAAAAGGAATATGAATATATATACCTGCCACGATATCAGGCTTTTTCCAGATATCCCAATACAGCGTTGGCAACGGCTCTGGGTTCAGGTGGCAAAGAGTAGATATTTTCTTCGTAACGGCTATTGTATGGAGAAATATTCAACACCTCATTATCCACTACCAGCGTACTGCTACCACCCGGATCGAAACCCATGGCTTTCACAATTCCTTGTTCTCTCAGTATTTCAGCCATATCAAAGTGAGTAGCTCCTACCGACTCTCGTATCCTGCCATTAATGGTCAGAACACTTAGTCTGCCCTGTTCATCTATCCCGGCAGCTATCTTCGGACCTCTCATATCTGTAAAATCCAGTCTGGCTGCCTGTGTACGTATTGAATTCTGTTTTTTCCATCCTTCCTTTTCCATATCAATACATATTTCTCCATCTTCCACCAGCATCGGTCCTGCCTCCACGGCGTGAAAAACATTCTCATACTCCGGTACAACAATTTCTATTGCCATACCTTTCTGGGACAACTCTTTAGGAAAATGATCCGGATGAAATGAGAGGGTCAGACCCACCGGAATCATACGCACCTTATCTCCTGGGCGGGTTTTGATAACTTCCTTGATAACATTCCCGGCCAGTTGTACAAAGACTCTTCCATTCGCATCCAGATTTTCTTCTTCGTACATCAGATCGTAGTAACAGGGTTCGGTATTTCCCATGCAATGATTACGATTTTCAGGAGAAAAGATAATTTCCGATTTGACCGTCCTTATTACAAATCCATTGTTCAGATTCACTCTCTTTATATCCAACCTGCCATCTTTAAATATAAGCAATGCAGATTTATTAAAAAGTGGTGGACATACCACTTTCCCGTGGGAAACCAGAAACCCCAGAGGAGAACCGACATAGGTTTCCGGTAAGCCAAGTTTTCCAACCAATTCGGGATTTAAAATATATCCTCCATTCCAAGCGATTTGTACTTTTTTTCCGGTTTTTTTCTGAAACTCATCCACGAAAGCGGTTACTTTCTTTGTTTTCCCGGTATTATAAACCGTTTCAAATTGCCATTTCCAACCTGGATCCGGAATTTCAGTACCAGCAATAACTCCAGACCAAGGGTATCCATCATGGTATACGCCACTGATATAATGGTAATTTACTTTTTCCGGCATCTTAATACTGTGATTCATCAAGCTGACCACATGCTTCAGGGGAGAACCATCTTTTCTCGCATCTTTCCTGACAATTTCCATAAAATTATTCCATCCTTTTTCTTCCACCAGTTTTTTCACCTCTTTACTATGCAATATTCTGTCAAATTCAGCCGCTGTTTGTACCGGTGTAGGATAAGATAATGTTGCACGTACGCCTGCCGGTACATATTGAATATAGCCACTTCCTTCCGGTATTCCAAGCATATTGGCAATCAACGGGTTTTCCGCTTTTCCGATATGTATGCGGTCAATTTCGACAAAATCTGTCATAACCGAAGCATTTGGCCTGTTTGTTATCAATAAACCTCCTGCTTCACTGACTTTTCTAAGAATATTAAGTGCATTTTTACCTAGTTGTGCGAAATGAATTCCAACAGTCCATTGATTTGTGTTTACAAACTTTAGCAAACCCTTTTGGTAAAGCAAATACATCTCCTTGTCACTGGCACTTTTAATAAACTTGACAATAGTTTCCGTAGATACCCAGTTACTTATTGGATTGCTCTGCAAAAAAAGATAAACCGGTGCAATTTTATCAATATAGTTAACAAGTTTTTTTTCTGTCAGTTCCTCTTCAAGTTTCAGTCCAAGCCTGGCACGGATTGACTGCAGGGCAAAAAACTCCAGTGCATACAGGATTTGTGACCCGGGAAAAATAACAATAGGAATGTTGTCTTTCATCTTTTGCATCAGAATATCCCGGTTATCAATACTCAGATAATCACTACCCGTCAATTGGGCAATTGCCAAGTTCCAGTCCGTAAAAAACTGTGTATTTGTATTAAGTATCTCACTATATTTCCGTTTTAGCAGCTTTCTGTACAAATAATTCACCAATCCAGTAATCTCCTGAAAGGTATAATCCCGGTATGGATAGTAGTACTTATTTCTGTGTCTATAAGCCATAGAGTGATCATGGCGAATTTTCAATTCGCCGTTACGATAACGGAAAATATTATCAACGGTATTAAAAAACAAAATCTTTTTTTCTATTGAAAGCGGAATGGGATTTTTATTATATACCCCCATGGCAAAATCAAAAACCATTCCCCTTATATTTTGTTCTTCCAATCTAAACGTGCTGGGATCAATCAGCGATTTAAGATAAATCATAAATGCCAGCCTGTTAAAACCGGGTAGATACTCTCTGTTTTCGGCCAGGAGAATCTTCTTCAGATTTTTATCACCATAGTCAAAAGTATTCTTATATTCCGCAAAAGAATCCCTCACTCTTTCAATGGAAGACATATTATCTCTCTGCTGATAATACAATACCTTTAAAATTTCGTACAAATTATTGTTTAGGTTATCCTGACTATATCGTTTCAGAACGACAGATCGGTTATGTTCAATTTCCTCCATAAACATATGCGGGAAAAACACTCTTTTAATGATTTCATCTATCTGTCTGTTGGAAATATTTTTACCGTCATACTCGATTACTCGTAACCTATCCGTTTCAGGAAGATGTTCCCCTATAACTTCCGAATACACATGTTCAGGATAATATCTCCTGCAGAATATGGGTTTGCCACTGGCTGCAGCTTCAATAATAGGCAGTCCTCTTCCTTCTGTCTCGCTGGGCAACAATATCAACGAAGAGATATTATATAACTCCGGAATACCTACAGGGTTTCTGAATTTTTTCTTAAACTCCTCTTTATCCAGCTCACTGAAAAGAAAAGCTAAAAATACCTTGCTCCTGTATTCAGCCTTAAGAGAATCCAGCAATATTTGAAATCTTTTCAGAAGTTTTTCAAGATAATTATGATGCCCGTCGGCAATTGGTCCGGTTACAATCAAGGTAATTTTCAGATTGCTGGTTTCGGAAAATTTCAGTGCAAATTCTTTTTTTTCAAAGAGCTTGTGAATCAAACGAAATCCTGTTTCAATCCTTTTGCGGGCAATAATCCGGGTAGGTTGCAAAAAAATAATATTTTCTGCCAGGAAATCCTTTACAATCTTTGTTTTATTGTAGCCGATAAGAAGCGGTTTTGCATTTCCCTCTTTCACCAAACCCCTATTAATAACATCATTCACAGAATATGCCACCAACGAATCTTCATAACGGCTCAATACTTTTTCAAACTGATAGAATGTATTAATCTTCTCCCTCTTAGAAACATTCAGATAGGGCGTCACATCAACTGAAGTACCTATTTCTGTAACATTTACAGGATTATGACCATTAAATTTTATCACATGATCACTTTGCTGTTTATTGATATTTACCGTTATCCAGGTTCTGGATTCCCAAGGAAACAAAACCTCAATTACCGAAAATACCTCTCCCAAATCCGAATTTGTAAAAAAGAAATCCCTTGGGCCCGGTTTTGCTTTTTTCAACCTAATATCTTCAGGTCTGCTTCCTCCTTCCCAGTAAAAATCATGATTATTATTAATAACCGGAATCCCCATCAATTCAGACACCAAAACAGTAGCAAGTGATAAAGATATATTTCCGGGGTTAGAACATACATTAACAATATATAGTACCGATATTCTGTTTCGTTCAATATATTTAGCAAGCTTTTCAGCTATAACAATTGTCTCATCCCATAAATCCAAAATAAGTTGATTATATTTTTCACTTCCTCTTTCGAGTTTGTTATAAAAAAAATCTCTGTAATGCTTCCATTTATCAAAAGCTTGTGCTTCTTCAATTGTGTATTTTTTCCATTCTTTTTTTATCAACTTATAAGAATCAGGTCTAAATGCCCCTGCAATTAAGTGAATCTGAAGATTATTAAGCCAATATTTCATACTCTTAATGTACTTCAGAATTTCATTTGTGACTCCATCAACTGAATAGGTATAAGTAAGAAAAGCAATGCCCCTTGTCTGTAGATGGCTAAAATATTCTTCAATATCCCCATTAAAAGAAGCCGCCGGAACCGGATTATTCTCCTTTAACCTGTCCAGAAACAAGCCAAGATCAAACCAGGTATCTATTTTTTCATTTTTAAGAAACTGAATAACCTCTTTGGCCTTCATCCTTTTTTTATTAAATTATAATAATTTATCTGATAATAAAGTAAGTAAAGTAATGATTATTTTCATGTTTCCCATATATCCCTTTTAAATATTCTAAAAAAAATTCCTGTAAGAGTAAAACGCTTACACATGAAAACAATATATTTTTTCAACTGTAAAAATTACAAATTTTTTATCATTCTTCAAAACACATACCTATGAAGATTTCTATACAAAGTTTTTTTATTTCAAAGGAATTTTTTTTACCCTTCTCAAATGTCTTCCTCCATCAAAAGGAGTAGTAAGAAATGTTTTTACGATTAATACGGCTTTTTCCAGACTTATAAATCTCCCTGGCATGGCACAAACATTGGCATCATTATGAGCCCTTGCCAGCCTTGAGATTTCTTCATTCCAGCATAAAGCGGAACGAATACCCTGATGTTTGTTTGCGGTCATATTTATACCATTGCCACTTCCGCAAATTGTCAACCCGATATTGTATTTTCCTTCTTCAATCGCCGTGGCAATTTTATGTGCATAATCAGGATAATCAACACTTTCAGGAGAATACGTTCCCAGATCATCTATAATCAAGCCTTCATTTTTTCGGAAAAAATCCAGTAATTCCTCTTTCAGTTTATATCCTGCATGATCACATGCTATGGCAATTTTTCTTCCATCTTTGTTTTTCATCATTTTCTCTGTTAATAAAATGTTATTTAAATTTGAATATTTTCTTACAAATAAAATATGTTTTTAAATCTTTGAACATATATATAAAAAAATCTCAATTATAAAAATTCAGACTTTTAAATTATTCCTCAAAAAATAAACAGATAATTTTACCTTTTAACAAAATTACAGGATGTAATAAATATATTAACAGTATTTTCATTATTGTTAAAAAAATAATATTTTGTTCATTAAATGAATTTTACAGAAAATTTTTATGTTAATATTTTGAGTATATCCTGTGGCTTGTTTGATGAAAAAATTTTATTCAATTTTACCAACAGTTTCAACAGGATAATATTAATAACATAAAGTTTAAAAATTTTATTTAAAATATAATATAATGGATATAGATCGTTTCATTAAGGAAAAAGGATACGTTGATTTGGAAACACCCCGGGGAGACAAACTCATTTCAGAAATAAGAAAAATGTGTAAAGACAAAAACGCTATTATTCTTGCACATTACTATGAAAGAGATGAAGTACAGGATATTGCTGATTTTACCGGAGATAGTCTGGCTCTTTCGCAACAGGCAGCTAAAACAAGAGCTGATATTATTGTTTTTGCAGGAGTTCATTTTATGGCTGAAACGGCCAAGATATTATCTCCGGAAAAAAAAGTATTATTGCCGGATATGAATGCTTCCTGTTCACTGGCAGATTCATGCCCGGCGGAAGATTTTGAAAAATTTGTACAAGCACATCCGGACCGGACAGTTATCTCTTATGTGAATACTTCTGCAGAGGTTAAAGCATTGTCTGACATAATTTGTACATCCAGCAACGCAGTAAAAATTATACAATCAATACCTGAAGATGAAAAGATCATTTTTGCTCCCGATAAAAACTTGGGAAACTATGTTAAGAGCCTTACAGGTAGAGACATGTTGATCTGGAATGGTAGTTGTCATGTTCATCGTGAATTTTCTCTGGAAAAAATTGTTAAGCTGAAAAATGAAAATCCGGATGCCAAAATAATAGCCCATCCGGAATGCGAAGAGCCCGTCAGAATTCTTGCGGATTTTATTGGATCTACTTCACAATTGATTGAATATACAAAAACAGACTCTTCTAAAAAATATATTATAGCTACCGAACCTGGCGTAATTCATCAGATGAAATTAAGTTCCCCGGAAAAAGAATATATTCCTGCCCCTGGACATGATAGTACATGTGCCTGCAGTGAATGTGAATTCATGAAAATGACTAACTTGGCAAAAATATATAATGCGTTGAAATATGAAGTTCCGGAAATAACTCTGGATATTAAAAAAATTGAGAAAGCCTCGACCTCTATTAAAAGAATGATGGAAATCAGTGGCTGAAGTAAAAAAATGTATGGTTAAGTGCTGAAAACGTTGAAAAAATATACGGTTATTGCGATTTTGTCAGGGATCTTTTTTACCCGGGCAAATGTGATTATCGCACAGGAGAAAAAGATAAATCCAAACGGATACAATAAATTTTATTATCCCAATGGACAGGTATCCAGCGAAGGGATGATGAAAAACGGAAAACCGGATGGATATTGGATCACTTATTATGTAACAGGTATTAAAAAGTCGGAGGGAAAAAGAGCTAACTATTTACTCGATAGTACATGGGTTTTTTATAATCAGGTTGGAGATACATTAGAAAAGATCGATTATAAATACGGAAAGAAAAACGGATGGGACATTCGTTACGAATATCTCAGTAAGGACAATGGTTTAGTAGGATATACCAAGGTTAGAGAACTTTATGTGAACGGGAAAAAGGAAGGAGAAGCTTATGTTTATTACCCCAATGGGAAAATTAAAGAAATAATTCCTTATCAGCAGGGAAAAAAAGAGGGTATTGGAAAAGAGTTTGATGAAAAAGGAAATCTTATTACAATTAGTGAATATCATAAGGATTTCCTGGTTTTAAGAGAAAAAATAAACCGTACTGACAAAGATGGAGCAAAGAATGGAAAATGGATGACCTTTTATCCGGATGGAAAAAAATATATTGAAGAATATTATAAAAATGGCGTTAGAGATGGTTTCTACAAAGAATTCGACAAGAATGGAAACAGTAAGGTGGTTTTGTTTTACAGGAACGGAAAATTGGTAAATCTGGCAGAAGAAAATGATTCGATTGTCAGTCCGGTTGACATTAGAAATACTTATGATGAGAACGGGAATATTATTGAAAGCGGAGCTTATCGTAAAGGTATTCCTATTGGAATACATAGACAATATAATAAAAACAGGAAAGTCATTGGTTCTAAAATTTTTGATAATACAGGATATGTTATTGCTGAAGGTATCGTTACGGAAAAAGGAGAAAAAGAAGGGGATTGGAAATATTATTACGACAATGGAGCTGTTAGATCCGAAGGAAGCTATATCCATAATAAGAAAACAGGTGTGTGGAAATATTATTACAGGAATGGAAAAACCGAACAGACAGGAACCTATAGAAACGGAAAAGAAAATGGTGTGTGGAGATGGTATTATGATGACGGATCTTTAAGGCGAGAAGAAGAATATTTTAATGGCAAAGAAGACGGTCATTATGTGGAATACGACCGGGAAGGAAATGTAATTGCCGAAGGAAATTACATTGACGGTGAAAGAGATGGTTTGTGGAAGATAAATGTCGGGGATGAAAAGGAGGAAGGGAAATATATTGTCGGTTTGCGTGAAGGAGTATGGAAGTTATATTATGCTAACGGGCAATTAATGTATGAGGGGCGATTTGTTCAGGGGAATCCGGAAGGGAAACATAAACTGTATTACCCTAACGGAAAATTAAAGGAAGAAAGATACTTTTCAAACGGTTTGAAAGAAAAGACCTGGAAAAAATATGATGAAAATGGAAATTTGATTATTACAATTACTTATAAAGATGATCTGGAAAAACGGATAAACGGCGTGAAGGTGAATTTGAACAAAGAGGTGAAAATGATCAAATAATTTTAATTGTATCATGGCTGAAGAGGAAGTTAATATACATGATCTATCTTATGTTCCGGATGACCGGGAATATGAGAATAAACTCAGACCAACCAGTTTTGGGGAGTTTACGGGACAAACCGGTGTCATTGAAAATCTTAAAGTATTTGTTCAGGCGGCAGCCATGCGTGAAGAAGCATTGGATCATGTATTGTTTCACGGGCCACCGGGATTGGGAAAAACCACCCTGGCACGGATCGTAGCCAATGAATTACGGGTGAATATTAAGTCCACTTCAGGTCCTGTTTTGGATAAACCGGGGGATCTGGCCGGGTTATTGACATCGCTTGAGGTAAATGATATTTTGTTTATTGATGAAATACACCGGTTATCACCTGTAGTAGAGGAATATCTGTATTCTGCCATGGAAGATTATAAGATCGACATAATGATTGATAAGGGACCCAGTGCGCGCAGTGTGCGCCTTAGTCTAAATCCCTTTACACTTGTGGGTGCAACAACGCGCAGCGGCTTACTCACAAATCCGTTACGTGAAAGATTTGGTATCACTTTTCATCTAGAATACTATGATAAAGAAATAATTCGTAAAATCATCATACGTTCTGCTGGTATTTTAAAAATAAAAATTAATGGAAATGCCGCCGACGAAATTGCCACGCGCAGCCGGGGAACGCCAAGGATTGCCAATGCTCTTCTCAGAAGAGTAAGAGACTTTGCCCAAGTTAAAGGAAGTGGAATCATTGATATGGAAATTACCCAATATGCACTGGAAGCATTGAATATAGACAGGTATGGTTTGGATGAAATGGATAATAGAATACTAAGAACTATTCTGGAAAAATTCAAAGGCGGTCCCGTAGGTTTGAATACTATAGCTACTGCTGTAGGAGAAGATGCAGGTACCATTGAAGAAGTATATGAACCATTTTTGATTAAAGAAGGATTTTTAAAGAGGACTCCAAGAGGAAGAGAACTTACTGAATTAGCCTATAAGCATTTTGGACAAGATTTTCTGGCAGGTTCCGGAGTGTTATTTTGATTTTTTTACAACAATATATTTTTTATATATTTATTTCCCAAAATTTATTTAAAAATATTTTGTAAATAAGTTGATTATGAATGAATTATTAAAACAACTCGGTCTTATTATCATGCTAATAGGTGTGGTGTTTGTTATTTTTGCTATAGGAAAAGGTGGAAACCACAACACACTTCTAATATGGAGCTTGATTGTAATTATAGTTGGTTTGGTTTCCTATATAGCCATAAATCGTTACGTCAAGGATTGAAAAATCATTAAGGAAAAGCGTTACTGATATGTTTTAATCCTTTCATATCAAGTATTTTTATTTTACGGCCTTGAAGATCAATTAGTCCGGAATGTTTAAAATCCGATAAAAGACGAATCACAGATTCAGTGGCTGTACCTACAATATTTGCCAATTCTTCGCGAGTTAAAGATATTTTCAGATTATTCTCGTCGTCCAGTTCAAATTTTTCTACCAGATGAAGCAATATGTCGGCCAATCGTTCGCGAACCGATTTTTGTGCAAGGTCAGTTATGTATTGATTAGCATCTGCTAACTCTTTACAAGCTAGTTTCATGATTTCATAACTGAAGCTGGGATTTTCTTTGACCAACTGAAGTAAAAGATTGGCAGGAATAAAGCAATGAAGACCTTCATCAATAACCTTGGCGGTTGTACAAGCCAGTTCATTAGCCAGCACTGAACGATATCCAATAATATCTCCTTCTTTACCAAACATGATAATCTGCTCTTTACCATCAAAACCGGTCTTGAATATCTTAACAATTCCGCTCTCTATAAAATATACTCCGTGTATACGATGTCCTTCTTGATAGAGGATTTCTCCTTTTTTATATTTTCGTGGTGTGCTTGTACACAAAAGCAGATCCATCTGCTCCGGTGTAAGATGACGGAAAATAGAATTAATATTTTTAAGACAATTATTACCAGTAGTTGTTTCATCCTGTTTTTTCATATAATAATTCCAATTAAAAAAACTAAGAAGGGAACGAAAACCTGCAAGTTACAATTAAAAATTATATTTTAGAGGTTCAAAACATGAAAAATTTTTAACGGAATATTGTTGCATTAAATTTCGTTAGAAAAAATAGAAATTTAAGGAGAAAAAGATGAAAAAATAATTGAATGAAACGAACATGAATTTTTTAATTAAGAATTTGTAAAAGGATATGATTTAATAAATATGAAAGTGAATTAAGCAAAGCGAGCTCAAGGACAGTTTTACTGTGAGTACCTGTTTGGATGCGTTCAAAAATTCAAAAAAGTCTTTATTATTCTAAATAATTGTAAAATCTTAAACGAATGAAAGAAGAAATAAATGTTTCCTGGATAAATGAATTGGCATTTGAAACTGAGTTAAGCGGACATAAAATTATTTTAGATGCGGAAGAAGATGTAGGGGGAAAAGACAGAGGCCCACGGCCTAAGCCTTTGATGATGGTTTCTTTAGCCGGTTGTACCGGGATGGATGTTATATCCATATTGAAGAAGATGAAGGTGGATATCAAGAAATTTAATGTGAAGATAGAAGCTATGGTTACCGAGGAGCATCCTAAGCATTATTCAAGAATGCATATTATTTATGAGTTCTGGGGAAATGATCTCCCAATGGAAAAGCTTGAAAAAGCGGTAGTTTTAAGTCAGGAACGATATTGTGGTGTAAGCTATCTTTATCGTAAGGTGATAGATTTGACGTATGAGATAAAGATGTATAACGAATGAAGAATGAATAAAAATAGAGGGTTGTTGCGCATAATAACACAATTGTCTGTTTTTGTTTGAGTGAATAATGCTAAAAGTCAGAGGAGAATTGTTCCAGAAACCTTAGATCGTTTTCGAAAAAAAGACGCAAGTCATTAATTTGATACTTTAACATGGCAATACGTTCGATGCCCATGCCAAAAGCAAATCCTGTGTATATTTCGCTGTCAATACCGTTAAATTCCAAAACGTTTGGGTCGACAATGCCACATCCTAAAATTTCAAGCCAGCCTGTATATTTACACACATTGCATCCTTTTCCACCACATAGCATACAAGTTATATCCATTTCTGCAGAAGGCTCGGTGAAAGGGAAAAAAGAAGGACGGAAACGTATATCGGTTTGTGAGCCGAAAAACTCCTTGGAGAAATAGTAAAGAGTTTGTTTCAATTGTGCAAAAGATACGTTTGTGTCAATGTATAATCCTTCAATTTGATGGAAAATGCAATGAGCACGTGCTGAAATTGCTTCATTACGAAAGACACGACCCGGTGAAATAGTGCGGAGAGGTGGTTGTTGATTTTCCATTACACGTACCTGTATTGAAGAGGTATGTGTACGTAAAAGAACATTATTGTGGTTTTCTTCGGAAGGATTGTTTTCAATGAAGAAAGTGTCTTGCATATCACGGGCGGGATGATCTGGCGGAAAGTTTAGTTTGGAAAAAACATGAGCATCATCTTCTATCTCAGGACCTTCTGATACAGAAAAGCCAAGCTTTGAAAAAATGGAAATGATCTCATTCCTTACAACAGATAAGGGGTGTCGGCTTCCGGATTCATAAGGATCCGCTGGTAAGGTTAGATCGGTATAATGATGTTTTATCTGTTTATTTTTAAGTGAATTAGCAAAAATATTGACCCGTTCCTGCGTAAGTTGTTTCAGATGATTGATATGTTGCCCAAATTCCTTTTTTTGTTCTGGAGAGATATCTTTAAAATGTTTGAAAAATTCCTGAATAATTCCCTTTTTTCCAAGAAATCTGATTCTGAATTGTTCTAGGTCGTTTATGTTTTGAGGTGTAAATTCCTGAACCTCCTTTATATAATTTTTAATATCTGAAATTAGATTCATAAAGTATATTATTTACGGGTTATTTTAACGTTTAGTATTTTTACATCTTGTAAAGGCTTGTTGTTTGTATCGGTAGGTACAGAAGCAATTTTATCAACAATATCCTGGCCGCTGACCACTTCCCCAAAAACAGTATATGCTCCATCAAGGTGTGGAGCGCCTCCGATGGTTTTATAAGTATTTCTCTGTGTACTAGTAAAATGGAATGGAATATATTGATCAAGGGAATCAGTTGCTTCGATTATGGCTTCCTGATTAATATTTTTAGGATCTATATTTTTAGAAGTATTCAAATTGGTGGATATCTTCTTATGGAAGTAATAGTATATGTTATTGCGATTGGCTTGGTTGATCTTTTTTTCTATTTGGTCCAATTCGATATCAGAAAATTTTTTACCTTGAACAATATAGAACTGGGATGCGGAGGAAACTCGTTCTGGATTTACAAAATCACCTGTTCTTGCTGCAGCCAAAGCCCCTTTTTTGTGAAAAAGAAAAGATTTAATCTCTGCTGGTATAGTATATACAGGAACACCATTTTTAAGAAGTTGTGCTTTTTTTGCCTTGATAAATGTTGGATCTCCGGACTGAATCATAAAATTTTTTATCACGCGGTGAAATATATGGCCATTATAAAAACCATCTTTGGTCAAATTAATAAAATTATCACGGTGTAATGGGGTTTCATTATAGAGTTTAACTATAATATTACCCATAGACGTATGAAAAGTGATATAGTAATTTTCTGTTGATAAAGAATTATTATTGATATTCAATGTATTGTGTCCTCTACACCCGGAAAAAATCACAAGGAAGGAAAAAACAATAATGAATGATGAAAAGAAATATTTCATGATTAAAGAATATTATTTTGATTAAAATATACAAGTATTTCGTTTTTCAATATAGTATTGATTTTAAATGGATCAGTTGGTAATGATTGTTGTTCATTGAGAATAAAAATGGGATCACGGCCAATGACTTCTATTTTTTGATAATAGCCGGCATGGCTTAGCAATGTGTATTTAGCCAGTTTGATAAGATAGGTTTTATCATTGTGAGTGTATTCACGGAAACCTGTACCTGCTTCCTGTATACCTATAAGAAACAATACAGATAACATATCACCTTTTATGGAGAAGTGATGTTTCAGATAATCGGTGAGTTGTTGCCAATCTGACCACATGTAATTTTTTTTTGCAAAATTAAGATAATAACAGAATGCACAATATAAATGCAGTAAGAATCTTAGATGAACAAAAAAATACCTGTGGAAAATTTCAAAATATATACCATATTTACAATATGATTTGATCTTTAAATATAGTAGGTTTGGAATTGAATGTATTTAGGAAGGGAAAGGTTGTTGTCTGGGCATCATTTGTGACAAACATCGTATTATTTATTTTAAAGATATGGGCCGGACATGTGAATGATTCAGTAGCTTTGCGTGCTGACGGATGGCATACCTTGTCGGATTGTATTTCGACAATAATTGTTATGGTTGGAATGATATGGAGTAGGAAACCTGCAGACCGAGAGCATCCTTTTGGGCATGGTAGAGCTGAAACAATAGCAGCCATTTTTGTTGGCTTTTTCCTGGTGACTGTAGCAATTGAATTCGGACAGGAAGGTATTCAACGGTTGATTGACCATCAAAGAGCACAGTATGGAATAATAGGTGTTGTTGTAATGTCCATATCAGTATTTATAAAAGAGATTATGTCACAATATTCCATAAGTGTAGGAAAAAAGATCAAATCTGATGCATTAATAGCTGATGGATGGCATCATCGTTCTGATGCATTATCCTCACTGATTATTCTGATTGGTATTTTCTTTAGTAGCAAAATATGGTGGATGGATGGTATATTGACAGCTTTGCTTTCGATTTATATGATATATATTGCTTACAAGATTATAAAAAATGCTGTTTTGCCTTTGCTAGGCGAAATGGTAGATAAAGAAATTATAAAAAAAATTCAAAAGATCGGAGAAAAAATTTATGGGCAAAATTTACATATGCATCATTTTCATTTACATAGATATGGAAGACATACTGAAATGACCTTTCATATCGTTTTACCTGAAAATATTACCTTAAAGGAATCGACGGAAATAACTAAAGATTTATTTAATGAAATAAAAAAGGAGACAGGTATTATAGCAACAATACACGTTGATACGGAAAGTAAATATATACGAAAGGATTTAAGGTGAATAAGGAAAAGAACCCAATAAAAGAACTGGCTGGTCAGACAGTATTATATGGACTCAGTACCATAGTTCCCAGGTTTTTGAACTACGCTATACTTACACCTTTTTATACCAGGGTATTGGGGTTAAAATCATATGGTATTGTTACTGAATTGTATGCCTGGATGGCAGTTTTGCTTGTTATTCTGACCTATGGAATGGAAACAGCCTATTTCAGATATGCAAGTCGTTCTGAAGAGAAAGAAAAAATTTATTCGACTTCCGTTCTTACATTGGCTTTTACTTCTGTAATTTTCCTTTTAGGGATTATTATTTTTTTGCGACCTGTTGCTGAAATAATGGAATATACAAAACATCCTGAATATATATTGTATTTCAGTTTAATCGTAGCTGTTGATGCATTTGCGGCTGTTCCTTTTGCGCGACTGCGTTTAGAAAATAAAGGTCTTCAATTCGGAATAATAAAATTGATTAATGTAGGGATTATTATAGTGATAGTTTTTTTGTACCTTTATTTTATACCTGAAATATTGAAAAAAAATCCAAATAGTATAGTTAGAATTATTTATAATTCAAAAATAGGAGTGGGATATGTTTTTATAGCAAATCTGGCAGGGAGTATTGTAAGTTTGATCCTTGTCATGTTGGAGAATAAAGGTATTAAAGTGTATTATAATTTGGATGTTATAAGAAAGATGCTTAGGTATAGTCTGCCTTTGATGATTGCAGGATTATTCGGAATATTGAATGATTCTTTGGATAAGATAATACTAAAGAGATTTTATTTAGGTGACGAAGGATTGAAAATCCTTGGTATTTATGGTGCAAACTATAAAATAGCGGTTTTGATGACGTTATTTATTCAAATGTTTCGTTATGCGGTGGAACCTTTCTTTTTTCGTTATGCCGGGAAAAAAAATTCCAAATCTTTATATGCTGCTGTGATGCGGTATTATATATTGTTCGGATTCATAATTTATCTTAGTATTATAATAAACATAAATATTGTAAAGTATCTGATAGGACCGGATTTCTGGAGTGGATTGAAAATAGTGCCGGTTGTTTTAGCGGCCAATATGCTTTCAGGTGTATTTATAAACCTTTCAGTTTGGTATAAAATTAATGACCTTACACGATTTGCAATCATTTTAAATGGTGCGGGGTTTTTAATGACTATTGCTGTTAATCTTTTATTTATTCCTTTTTTTGGATATATGGCTTCGGCATGGGGACATGTGGGAGCTTATGTAGTAATGGTTTTCTTGTCATGGTATATAGGAAGAAAAAAATATTATATTTATTATCAAGTAAGGAAAATAATAATACATACTATTATATTTGTTGTATTTGTTTTGATAGTAATAAATTTTTCACCAGAAGGTAATATAATAAGGATGTTTTTATATGATACTATACTTGTTGGAATGATTCTAATATTGATGAAAAAGGAAGTAAATAATATAAAAAATAGGATATGGGAAAAGATAGATTAAAAGTAAAAATTATTAATAAGTCGGGAAATGCAGATCCGGAATATAGTTCGGAAAATGCTGCAGGTATGGATATACGTGCTTATATTGAGAAAGATATTATTATTAATCCAGGTGAGATAAAATTAATACCAACAGGAATATATATAGAGTTACCAATAGGTTATGAAGCTCAAATAAGGCCGAGAAGTGGATTAGCTTTAAATCATGGAATAACGGTATTGAATACGCCAGGAACAATTGATGCGGATTACCGGGGAGAAGTGAGGATTATTTTGATTAATCATGGAAAAAAACGGTATATAATTAGAAACGGAGATAGAATTTGCCAAATGATAGTGGCGAAGCATGAAAAAATTTTTTGGGAAAATGTTATAAGCCTGAATAAAACCAGGAGAGGGAAGGGTGGATTTGGACATACGGGAAATGATTGAAAAAATGAAATATAGAATAAATTATTACAATTGGATGGCTTTAGTAGCCATGATGTTGATATTTATGTCGAGTTGTAGTAAAAAGATTATACCGGGTAATAATATACAGGATATAAAAACCGAAAAAGCAAATCAAAAAGATGAAAAAATAGAAAACTTTAATTATCTGTTTTTTGAAGCGTTAAAACAAAAGTGTTTAGGGAACCTCAAAAATGCATTGAAATATTTTCTTGAATGTGAGAAAATAAAACCTGATGATGCTGTTGAATATCAAATAAGCGAAATTTTTACAATAAGTGGTCAGGAGAAACTTGCTGTAGAATACGGAGAAAAGGCTCTAAAGAAAGATCCAGGAAACATATGGTATTATTATCAATTAGCAAATGAATTTAAAATGTTTGGAGAATGGGATAGTCTTATAAATATTTATGAAAGAATTGTAGAGAGGTTCCCTGATATGATTAAGGATAAAATAGTTTTGGGAGATCTTTATATGCAAACTGGAAAGGCGAAAAAAGCAAAAGAGATATATATTGAGGTTGAGAAGAAATACGGAAAATCAAAAGAGCTTGAAAAAAAGATTATTCAGGCCTAT
>Ga0190359_1000196_pt1 | contig 40257 bp, 34 predicted proteins | sample 48721823_MG_FD_161269 | JGI IMG/M metagenome (GOLD analysis project Ga0190359, IMG submission 161269) | Hydrothermal vent microbial mat bacterial communities from Southern Trench, Guaymas Basin, Mexico - 4872-18-2-3_MG | ecosystem: Environmental > Aquatic > Marine > Hydrothermal vents >...
CGCTCGATGCCTGTCCTGGCGGGTCCCAGCGTGTCTGCCAGGACCACTCCTGCACCTGCAACTAGTCGCTGGGCATGGACGGCCGGCGGTCACGGGACTTCGGCCCCCATAACCTGGCCGTCGACGTCCATGCTGCCCAGTCCCGAGTGCATCACCCGGCGGTTCCATCAGGTTTCCAGTACGTATCCAACCTGGCGCACGGTCTTGAGATGGCGGGGGTGAGCCGGGTCACGTTCCAGCTTGTGGCGCAGGCCGAGAATGTAGTTGTCCACGGTGCGGCTGGTACCGTCGAAGTCCCAGCCCCAAACCCGGTTGAGGATCTCTTCCCGGGAAAACACCCGGCCCGGCGAACCGGCCAGCAGCAGCAACAGGTCGAATTCCTTGGCCAGCAAGGAGATTTCCTTTCCCCTGACCGTTACCCGGCGGCCGGTGGGATGGATGACCACCTCACCGAAGGTAATGGCTGCCTCCGCCCGCTGCCGGGCCCGGCGCCGGCGCAGCAGGGCTTCCACCCGGGCCAGCAACTCGGGCAGTTCGAAGGGTTTGGCAAGGTAGTCGTCGGCTCCCAGACGGAGCCCCTCGACCTTGTGGCCGGTGCTATCGCGGGCCGAGAGGATTAGCACCGGTACCTCCTCGTAGCGGGCCCGCAGCTCTTCGAGGATCTCCAAGCCGCTGTAACCGGGCAGCATGATATCGAGCACGATGAGATCGGGACGAGCGTCGAAGGCCTGTTGCATGCCCTCTTCGCCGTCGGCGGCGGACAGCACCCGGTAGCCGTGCAGCTTGAAGTTCATTACCAGGCCCTCGCGCAGGGGGCGATCGTCCTCGATGACCAGGATGGTCTCCTGCTTCTGCTGGCCGCTTTTTCGGCGTGCCGGTGTCATGCCTCCGTGCTCCCGGCCTTGGCTGCGGGCAGCAGGACGGTGAAACGGCTGCCCCGTCCCGGTTCGGACTCGACCTGCACCTCGCCACCGTGCGCCTTGACCAGGTGGCGGACGATGGCCAGCCCCAGGCCGGCTCCCGACGACTTGCTCGCCAGCTGCGTGGAAACGCGGTAGAAGGGTTCGAAGATGCGCCGCAGTTCGCGGGGAGGAATCCCCAGCCCGTTGTCGGCGACGATAATGGCCACCTGGCGCCGACGATCCTCGATGGAGACGTCGATCTTCTTCTCCTGGCCGCTGTAGCGATAGGCATTGATGAGCAGGTTCAGAACAATGGTACCCAGTGCCTCGACGTCGTGGGCAACGGGCGTCTGGCTGTCCACCCGCAGCGCCAGGGCGACTTCACCCGGGGCCAGCATGCCCAGGAAACGCCTTACCGCCTCTTCCACCGTCGGACCCGGTGCCTGCGATCGCAGGCGCAGGTTGGCTCGATCCTTGGCCGCTGCCCGCCAGGTGAGCAGGCGGTCAATCATGGAATCGAGCCATTGGGTCTGGCGGACGATGGTATCCAGGCACTCCTGGGCTCGCTGCGGATCGTCGTGCAACTGACCGCCCTGCAGCGTCTGGGCGTACATGCGTATTGCCGCCAGCGGGGTGCGCAGGTCGTGCGAGACGTTGGCCAGCAGGTCGGCCTGCAGCCTGGCGGTGCGCGCTCGCTTGCCCAGCAGTACCGTCGCCGCCACCACGCTGCCCAGGGCGGTAACCGTGAAACTTACGATCAGCACTCCCACCACGATGGGATTGGACTCCTGGCCCAGGGCCAGGGTGACGATGCCCACGGCGCTGGACAGCAACACCGGCACCAGCACCCCCACCGACAGGGTCACGATGATACCTGTCAGGCTCAGGCGCTTTCCCCAGCGCGTTACCCGGGCCATGGTGGGCGAGTCCATCAGGATGAGTATGCCCCCGAGAGCCCGTCCGGGCAACCGGCAAGTCGCTCAGTGGGCGGCGCCCCCGGCCACCAGGCCGGCCGGGGAGCGGATCTCTTCCCTGGAAGCTGCCTGCTGGCGGTTGTGTCGCTGCCAGTGCTTGACCTGGCGGCGGGCGTAGAGATTGAGCAGGGCCATGCGCAGCCTGCCGCGCAGGGCCATGCCCAGGATGCGCCCCGGGGAGTAGACCCGGGCCATGCCCTGCACGGTTTCCGCCGCCAACCGTGCGGCCGACATTCGCGTCGGCCGGAACACCGCGTGGTGGGCATCGTACAACGACCAGTCACGGCTGAGCAGTCGGCCCGATTGCTGCATTTGCGAAAACAAGGGCGTGCCCGGCAGCGGGGTGAGCACGGCGAACTGCACTGTGTCGATGCCCTCGGAAATGGCGAAGCGGCTGGTAGCGCGGATGGTCTCCACGCTGTCGCTGTCGGAGCCGAACATGAACATGCCGTGTACCTGGATACCGTGCTGGTGGAAGCGCTCGATGGCCAGGCGGATGTCGGCGACGGTCTGGTGCTTGTGGTATTGTTCCAGCGAGTGGGCGTCGATGGACTCCAGGCCGACGAAAACCCGGTAGCAACCCGCCCGTTGCAGCAGTTGCAGCAACTCCTGGTCGCGGGCCGCCCGGACGGAGACCTGCGTCATCCAGGGAGGGAGGAAGACGTCGTGCCGGAGCAGGTGATCGAGCAGGGACTTGGTGCGGGACGGTGAGGCGCAGAAGTTGTCATCGTAGAAAAACACCGTGTTGCCGCGGCCCCGGCGCCGCTCCAGTTCCTCGGCCACGTGCTCGTTGCTGGCGTAGCGCAAGCGGTGGCCGAACAGGGGCGTTACCGAACAGAAGTTGCAGTGGTGCGGACAGCCCCGCGACGTCTGCACGGGGATGATGCCCAGGTCGAAGTCATGGCGCCGCCGTTTGCCGGCCAGCAGGGAGAAGTCGGGGATGGGGACCCGGTCCATGTCTACCGGCCCGGGCGGCAGGTCGCTGTGTACCACCGTGCCGTCGCGCCGGCGGCTCAGGCCGGGGACGTCGGCGGCATCTCGTTTGCCCTCGAGCATGTCCAGGAAGAGGCCGAAGCTGTCTTCGGCCTCACCGCGCAGCACCCAGTCGGCGTGCTCGAGTGCTTCTGCGGGCAGGAAGGTGGCGTGGGGGCCGCCCATGACCACCGGCAGTCCGGCGGCCCGTGCCCGGTCGGCCAGGCGGTAGGCCCGTGGCGCGGTGGAAGTAATGGTGGATATCCCCAGCAGATCGGCTTCCGCCAGGAGTGCTGGCTCCAGAGGAGTCTGTTCCTCGATGACCACCTTGACATTGATGCCGCGCCGAGCGGCCAGGGTGCCCAGGATGGGTAACCCCAGACGCGGCAGGCGTACCAGGGAATAGACGTGCCTGGCCGGGGCCTTGGGTTCCACCAGTAGCAGCTTGCGAATCTTCATGGGTCCTCCGGGAGCGGGTTAGTGGGTTGTTTGCTCTCCCGCTCATGTTCGGAGGGCCATGTCATGATTTGGTCATGAAGTTTCCGGGGCCTTGCTGAAACTCGGACGCCGGTTTCACCGGGCCGCTCTTGAAAAGGACGAAAGCGTGTCTACTATTTGTAAGCTGAAGCGGTCGCCGGGGCCGGTGCCCGGCGCTGTCGACAGGGGAAGCAGACGATGCTGGAAGAATCCACCGCCAAGAAGCTTTCACCCGCGGCCGCCCGGCGGCTGCGGCGGGAGATGAAGACGGTGCGGGTGATGATTGGCATGTACTGTCATGATTGCCACGGCAGCCGGCGCGGCCGGCTGTGCGCCGACTGCCAGCAGTTGTGGGAGTATGCCCGGCGACGCGTGGCCCACTGTCGCTTCCGCGACGACAAGCCCACCTGCGCCAAGTGTCCCATCCATTGTTACCGGCCGGACCGGCGCGAGCGCATCCGCCAGGTCATGCGCCACGCCGGCCCGCGCATGATCTGGCGGCACCCCCTGCTGGCCATCTACCACCTGCTCGACGGCCGGAGAAAGCCGCCGGCGTCGACGACCCCTACTCGCTCTTGAACTCGAAGGGGTAGTTCACCTCCACGGGACCACCCTGGGGCCTGGGGAAAACAAATCCCCGCACCGCCGCGAGCACGCAGGCGTCGAGGCCAGTGTTGCCGGTGGTGGATGACTTGACGCGGGCGCGGAGCACCTTGCCATTCGTGTCTATCAGGAAGTTGACCTTGACGGTGCCCGCCAGCTTGGGGTTTTTCACCAGTTCCTTTTCGTAGCAGAAGCGCAGGCGGGCGTTGTTCCGGCGGATGACCTTTTGGACGTCTCCCCGGGAGAGCCTGCCGCGGGGCGTTCCCCGGGTGTTTGGAAGCTTGCTGTCGATGACGTTGCCGGCGGCTGTCCCCATCCCGGCGCCTCCTGCCGGGCAAGCTCGCCACCTCCCGACTCCAGGCTATGCAGCAGCCACTTGTCCCGGCCCGGGTCCCCGTGTAAAGATCGGGTCCGCTGGCAAGGTACGTGCGGGTGCAGGCGGGACAGACCACGAGGTGACAGGCATGCTGAAGACCATTCGCTATTTTCTGAAAGTACAGGACTGGCAGTCGCTGGCGGTGCTGGCGCTGGCGCTGGCCTCCACCTGGACCTGCCTGCATTTCGGGCTGGTGGCGGACATTCCCACTTCCCTCATCGGCCTGGCGGTGGTGTTTCCCATCGTCTTTTCCATCAACAGCGCCTACAAACGCCGCGAAGAGGCGCTGCGCTACTACGCGGGGCTGAAGACCCACCTGGTGGCGCTGTACTGGGCACACCGCGACTGGATCCCGTCCGAGCGGCAACCGGCCGGGGGCCTGGACCGGATACGCCGGCAGATTGCCGGGGTGCTGGCCGATATTCGCGCCGATCTGCAGGCGCGCGCCTCCAGCCCCGAGAAACTCGAGCGGGTGTACCGGGATTTTTCCGAATTGTCGCTGGCCAACGAACAGGCCCGCCAGGTGGGCACCAGCGCCGGCGAGGTGTCGCGGGCCAACCAGTTCCTCAGCAAGGCGGTGAGCGAGTACGAGCGGCTGCGCAACATCGCCGCCTACCGCACCCCGCTGTCGCTGCGCGCCTACTCGAGCGTGTTTCTCAACCTGTTTCCGGTGGCCTTCGGACCATACTTCGCCCACCTGATCCACAAGAACCCTTCCTTTCCCTACGTGGGCTACATCGTGGCGGCGCTGTACTCGCTGGTGCTGGTGAGCCTGGACAACATCCAGGAGGATCTCGAGGATCCCTTCGACGGCGAGGGACCCGACGATGTGTACCTGGACGCCGACCGGCGCTACCGGCAGGTGCTGCAGCAGTGACGCCCGGCAGGAGCATGCAGATGAACGAGTCCGACAGGCGAGCCGCGGCACGGTTACGGTGGCAACCGGGACAACGGCCCTTCTACGAGGTGTTCTTCATCAAGGGCAACCTGCCCGGGCGACAGCAGGCCTTCTGGCTGCGCTACACCCTGTCGGCGCCGCGGCGGGGGCGGGGAGCCGACGTCGCCCAGCTGTGGGGCATCTTCTTCGACGGCCGGGAGCCGGGCCGCAACTTCGCCGTGCAGCAGACGCTGCCCATCGCCGAGCTGCAGTGGTTGGAGGAGGAGGGCCGCTTGCTCGTCGGTTCCTCGGCCTGCAGCCCCGCCGCCTGCAGCGGCAGCATCGACGATGCCGGGCGCGGCCATCGCCTGGCCTGGAATTTTACCCTGGCCGACGACACTCCTCCGCTGTGGCATTTTTCCCACCGCTTCCTGTACCGGCTGACGCTCCCCAAGACCAAGCTGGCCTGCCCGGTATGGAACGGGCGCCTGCGCGGCTGGCTGGAGGTGGACGGTAAACGGTTGGAACTGGACGGTATTCCCGGCCAGCTCGAGCACCTGTGGGGCACGGAACACGCCCTGCGCTGGGCCTGGGGGCACTGCAACGCTTTCGTTGACGAGGCCGACGTGGTCTGGGAAGGGCTCGATGCCCAGGTGGCCCTGGGTCCGGTGCCCAGCCCGCACCTGAAGGTGTTCTACCTGCAGGTCGGCCAGCAGCGCCATCGCTTCGACAAGCTGAGCCAGTGGTTGCGCAACCGCTCGCACTGGGAGCCTTTCCAGTGGGAATTCGCCGCCCGGGGCCCCGGGGCCAGGTTGCGCGGTCGGGCCAGCTGCCACCCTGACGACGTGGTGGTGGTGACCTATACCGATCCCGGTGGCGCCCGGCTCTACTGTCACAACAGCAAGCTGGCCGACCTGGAGTTACAACTCGAAGACAATGCCGGCAACCCGCTGGGCACCTTCACCGCCCGGCGAACGGCGGCGCTGGAGTTCGTCGATCGCCGCCTCCACGGCGGTCTGCAGCCCCGGTTGTGAACCCGCGGCCGGCGTTTCACGAGGGGAGCGTTGACTACCTCGGGGACAGGCAGCGAACGAGCTCCCGCCGCCGTCAGCGCGGTTCACCCTCCGGTTTGTCCTCGGGGTTGGAGCTGCTGGCAGTGGGATTGATCAGTTCCTTGAGATCCTTGTAGGCCCCGAAGCGCACCACCTTCTTGCGGGGGATGCGGATCTTCTCGCCGGTCTTGGGATTGCGGCCGGTGCGGGCCTTGCGTACCTTTACCCGCAGCACTCCCAGTCCGGGCAGCACGAACTCTCCGTCGGCGGCCAGCTTTTTCTTGGCCAGGTTGACCAGCCCGTCGTAGAAGCGATTGATGTTGGCCTTGCTGATGCCCGAGGCGCGCATGATACCTTCCACCATCTCGTCGCGGTTCATGTTTCACCCTCCTTTGGTTTCTTGTCCCCCAGCGCCGCCACCACCTAGAGACACAGCTGGCGCTGAACGGAGCTGCGGCGATCTCGTTCCAGCCACTGCTGCTGCGCCGTGGTCAACTCCAGCGGGTAGTTGCCGTCGAAGCAGGCGGCGCAGCGACCATGGGGAAAGGCCCGTTCCAGACCCTCCAGCGGCAAGTAGGTGAGTGAATCCAGGCCCAGGTGGGCGGCCAGGCGCCGTTCCACTTCCCGGTGGGCGTCTTCGAGTTGCCGGCGGTTGGGGTGATCCTCGCGGCAAGAGGTGAAGGCGCAGGCAGCCAGCTCGTCACGGGTGGACATGTCGATGCCGTAGTAGCAGGGCCGGAGCACGGGCGGGCTGTGAATGGCCAGGTGCACCTGGCGGGCACCCTGCTCGCGGATGATCTGGATGGTGCGACGCAGGGTGGTACCGCGCACGATGCTGTCATCGACCACCAGCACCCGGCGGCCAGCGAACTCGGAACGAATGGGGTTGAGCTTGAGCTGCAGGGCACTGGTGCGTTCGCCCTGGTTGGGCATGATGAAGGTGCGCCCGGTGTAGCGGTTCTTGATGAAACCCTCGCGGTAAGGCAAACCCAGTTCCTCGGCCAGGCTGGAAGCCGAGGGCCGCGAGGTGTCGGGAATGGGAATGACCACGTCGGCCTGGAGACCCTTGTCCCGCCAGGCCCGGGCCAGTTCCCGGCCCAGGGCCAGGCGGATGCCATAGACGCTGTGGCCGTTCATCACCGAGTCGGGCCGGGCGAAGTAGATGTACTCGAATATGCAAGGGGCCGGCCGGGTCTCGGCCAGTCTCACGCGCCGGGGCTCCGCGCCCCGCTGGAAGAACATGACCTCGCCGGGGGCGACGTCACCGGCCAGGGTTGCTCCCAGGGCATCGAGCGCCACCGACTCGGAAGCCACCACGAAGCTGCGACCACGGCGGCCCCAGACCGCCGGGCGGATGCCGTAGGGATCGCGCACGGCCAAGAGGGTCTCCCGGCCGTTGATCTTCAGGGCCGCCACCAGTGAATAGGCCCCCTGGGCTTGTTCGAAAGTGGCCTGCAGGGCGGCCACGGCATCGTCGATGGTGTGGTCGCGCGGGCGCCGCCGCATCAGTTCCAGGGCGAAGATGCACAGTACCGGTTCCACGTCGCAGTGGCTCATCAGGTGAACCGACTCGCTCTCCAGGCGCTGGTACATGGTGGGCAGGCTGACGAAGTTGCCGTTGTGGGCCATGAGTACACCCGGCTGGCGGTACCAGAAAGGCTGGGCATCGCGCAGCAGACCGGATCCCACCGTGGGGTAGCGCACGTGTCCCAGGCCCACCTGGCCGGGCAAATGTTCGATGTCGTCGGGAGAAAAGGAGTGTCCGGCCAGGCCCAGCTTGCGCACCACCGGGAACTGGTCACCGCTGATGGTGCCTATGCCCGCGCAATCCTGTCCCCGGTGCTGCAAGGCCTGCAGGGCCAGCAGGATGTCACCGGCGCAGTCATGGTAGCCGATCATGCCGATGAAGCCACACATGGTCCGGAGGGTATCCCCCGGCGGTTATGGCGTCAACGGCTTTTCTCGTTGCCGGGGGAGGCTGTGGCGGTGCCGTCCACCGCCTGGTCGATCTTGTTCAGGGTTGCTGCCAGCTGGTCCCGGGAGGTCGGAAGCTGGCCCAGTTGCCGGCCCAGGGTGCTCAGCCGGCCGGCCAGCTGCAGGATGACCTTCTCGCCGGGCCGGCGCAGTTCCAGGGCGGCGGCGGCCTGTTGCCGGCACCGCCGCGGCAGGGAGGGATCCACGAGGTGCTTGGCGCCGGAGCGGGCCAGCGATGCCTGCAGGCCGATATCGGTAACCAGCTTGCCGGTATCGTAGAACCAGGCCCGGGACGGTTCTCCGGACTGCTTCTGCCGCAGGGCCTGGTCCAGCACCTCCAGCCGGGCCTGCAGCTTGGTGCGATCCAGCCGGCCGGCCTGCAGCTGTTCGGCCAGGTCGCCGGCGAACCCGGCCAGGCTTTCCTCGCCGGTACCTTCCAACCACCTGGCCAGCAGCAGCAGGCCGGTCCTGATGATGTCATCGTTGCTCTTGCCGGGTTTTCCCCGCCCGGAGGCTATCAGGCTGGTGGCGATGACGCGGCCCAGGCGGTAGCTCTGTTGCCAGGGGGAGTTGTCGCTCCTCCTGGTATCGAGGGCCGTGGCCCCCAGCGGCGGTCGATCGGTCTCTGGCGTGGAGGGTAGCAGCTCGGCCAGGATCTTGGCATCGAGCAGGGGGGGGGCGGTTTTCTCCGGCCCGGGGGCGGGAGCGGCGGGGTGCCCGGTCTCCGCGACCGTCTCCGCGGCCGGCAGCTCATCGCTGGCTGGTGCCGGCTCTGCCGGGGCGGCCTGGTTGCCTTCCGCTTCGGCTTCGGCCAGCGGGGACGGGCCGCTGCGCGGGGTCGGCTGCTCCAGGGTCGGCTCGGCCGGCGGCCGGGCCAGGAAGTAAACCGCCAGAAACGCCGCTGCCGCCGAGGCCGTGGCCGCCACGAAGCGCATGCTCAACAGACCGGCCCGGAGGCGCTGCCACAGGGAAGGGCCGGTCGCTCCGGCCAGGCGCCGGGTCAGTTCCCGGGGAGCCTCTACCGGCTCGGCCGCGGCGCCGGCCAGGGCCCGGTCCAGGTTGATCAGGGCATCCAGGCAATGGCCGCAGCCGGCCAGGTGTTCCAGGGCGACCCCTTGTTGCTGCTCCGGTAGAGCACCGTCGTAGAGTGCGCACAGGGTCTCGTCGTCGAGGCAGTCGGGTCCGGCTTCCGACGCCAGGGCCAGCCCGGACGTGGCCGCCGCCAGCAAGAATTCCCGGCGGCACTGGTCGCACTCTCCCAGGTGCCGGACGATTTCGACTCGGCGTTTCTCGTCGGGATGGCCGTGCAACAGCTCGATGATGCAGTCTTTTTCCTGGCAGCTCACTCTTTTTTCACCCTCTCCTCTACCAACATGATCTGACGGAAGATCATTTTTCCTTACTGCGCCTTCCCGAGGCAGGTGGTGTCGCAGCTTCGCCCAGCAACTCCAGCATGCCCTCCGCTCCCTCCATGCCCTCGGACAGATCCTCCCAGGAAAAACCCCGTTGTTGCAGTTCCTCCCGTAACCGCTCCTTGAGGCGATCCAGCTGGCTGTAGACCTGGCGCGGTTCCAGGCCGGCCAGGCGACCCAGTTGCCGGGCCGTCAGGCCGCGCCGGTAGCGGCCGATGAGCAGCAGCCGGTCGCGGGCTTCCAGTTGCTGCAGCATCAGCAGCAACGCCTGCATGGCCTGTCGGGCCCGCCGGCGTTGCTGTTCGCCGGTGACGGTATGGTCCGGGTCGGCGTCGGGGCGCGACTCGGCCACCTGGACGGCGGGACGCTCGCTGCCCGGTGGCAGCGGGTGCAAGGGCACGGCCGGGCTGCGTCGCAGCACCTCGCTGTACAGCGCCCAGCGATTGCAGCGACTGAGGCGGGAGTTGATCTCCAGCAGCAGGGAATAGAAGCGCTCTTCGCTCAACTGCGCATGCCTGCTGGCCAGGGTGTGGAAGGCTTCCCGTTCCGATAGCCCTTCCCAGTACAGCAGGCGAAACAGCTCGCGGCCCTCGGGTTCCATCCTCTCGATTTCGCGTGGTTCGGTGCGCCGCCCATCGCGGGCGCGGAAGTAATCGGAGACCAGGTTCTGGGTTACCCGTCCCAGCCAGGTGGTGAAACGGCCCCGTCCGCCCAGCCGTTCCAGGCTCTGCAGGTAGCGGTGGAAGCGCTGGCAGGACCGGCCGTCGGCGCCGGTCTGGCGCAGGGCCTGCAGCACGTAGGTGTAGAGATCGGTGCACAGGTCACGATCGTGCCGGGCATAGCGCCACAGCAGGCTGAAAATCAGGTTGGAGTAACGCTCCAGGAACTCCCGCCAGGCATCTTCATCGCCGGCCGCCAGGCGTGATACCAGCCGACGCTGGCTGGGATCATCCTCTGCGGGTACCTGCCTGGGCATGGCGGCGGGCATGACTGGACTGTTGTCCCCGGGCCGGGCTACTGGCCGAGCATTTTCTGCAGCGACTCCTGCGAGCGCCGGGCCCCGGTGCGGGCGATGGCCTGCTTGAATTCCGGGTACTGGATGAACAGCTGCTCCAGCGGTTCGGCCGGAATCTCCAGGACCAGGCAGTCGCTGATGGCGCGGATGGTGGCGGTGCGCCGGGAGCTGGTCATCAGGGCAATCTCCCCGAAGTACTCGCCCGGTTGCAGCCGGCCCAGGGATTGCTGTCCGTCGGCGGTCTGCAACAGCACCTCTACCTGCCCCCGGGCCACTACGAACAGTGATTGGCCGGTCTGGCCCCGTTCCAGCACCGCCTCCCCGGCCGGGTGCGGCCGGGCCCGGGTAGCCGACGCCAACTGCTCCCGGGCCTCGGCCGGCAGGGTGTCGAAGGGAGCGGTGCCGGCCAGGAACTCCACGGTATCCTGCCTGGTCCAGTCAGTGGTCATGGTATCTCCGTTTTCGTTGCTCGGCCCCCATCATCGCCCAGACCGGCCGGGCGATCAAGTGGCCGGCTCGGCGAAGGCCTGCCCGCCCTGGCGGCGGGCCAGCTGGCTGTCGACCAGCAGGGTCACCGGTCCGTCATTGACCAGTTCCACCTGCATGTGGGCGCCGAACACCCCCTGGCTGCAGGCGATGCCCTGCCGGCGCACCAGGGATGCAAAGTGGTCCACCAGTTGCCGGGCCCGTTGTGGTTCCATGGCCCGGGCATAGGAGGGCCGCCTGCCCTTGCGACAGTCGCCGAAGAGGGTGAACTGGGAGACGACTATCATCTCCCCTCCCGTCTGTTCCAGCGACAGGTTCATCTTGCCGTCCGCGTCCTCGAAGATACGCAGGCCGCAGACCTTGTTGGCCAGCCACTCGGCCTGCCGCTCGTCGTCGTCCCGGCCCACCCCCAGCAACACCAGCAGCCCCGGGCCCATGGCGGCTACCGTCTCACCGCCCACCGAGACCCGGGCCCGGCTTACCCGTTGCAGTACCGCGCGCATGTGTTCACCTCTGCCGGTCGATGAAACAGTAGCAGGTGACAGCTGTCAAGCCGTCCGGCTTGGCCCGGAGATGGGGGCGTGCTATATGAGGAAACGAGAGAACCAACGGCGGCGGGCGTGTGCGAGGTGGTGAGATGATTTCGATCAAGGTCAAGGGCGATTACATCGACGGCAAGTTTCGCCGCCCGCGCGGGGCCGAGCGACGAGTCGTCTCCAGTGACCCGGGTGATGCCGGCTGGCGCATCGGTGCCTTTCCTCTCTATCCCCAGCACGTCGAGCGGGCGGCGCAGGCGGCCCGGCGGTCCTTTGCCGCCTGGCGGCGGGTGCCCCTGGAGCGACGGGCCGATTTCCTGCGCAAGTTCGCCGCCGAGGTCTTCAACCGGCGTCGCGAGCTGGCGCGCCTGGTGGCGGCCGAGACCGGCAAGCCCCTGTGGGAAGCCGAACAGGAAGTCAACGACGTCAAGGCCCAGGTGGAGACGGAGATCCGCGAGGGCATACGCGCGGTCAGTCCCTTCAAGGTGGGCGAGGTTCGCTTCGGGGTGAAGGGACTGACCCGTTACCGGCCCCTGGGCCCGGTGCTGGTACTGGGAGCGGCCATCTCGCCGGTGCACCTGCCCTGTGGACACATCCTGCCGGCACTGCTCTCGGGTTGCCCGGTGGTGTTCAAGCCGTCGAAACTGGTGCCGGCCTGCGGGCAACTGCTGGCGGAGCTGTTCGACGCCGTGGAACTGCCGCCGGGTGTGTTCAACTTGGTACAGGGTGATGCCGAGAGCGGCCTGCAACTGGCCCTGCACCAGGACCTGGCCGGCGTATTCTTCACCGGTTGCCTGGCCGCCGGGCGGCGCATACTCGAGACCACCGCCAGCCAGCCCCACAAGCTGGTGTCCCTGCAGATGGGCGGGGTGAACCTGGCGGTGGTATGCGAGGATGCCGACCTGGAACGTGCCTGGTGTGAATGTCTCCAGGGCAGCTTCCTGACCACCGGCCAGCAATATACCTCCACCAGCATCATCGCCGTCCACAAGAAGGTGCTGGAACGCTTCGTCGAGGCCTTCGTCGAGCTGGCCGGGCGCATCCGTGTCGGCTATGCCTTCGACAAGGGAGTGTTCATGGGTCCGCTGCTCAGCGCCGCCGCCCAGGAACGTTTCCTGGATTCCCAGCAGCGGCTGGCATCACTGTCGGGACGGGCCCTGCGGCGGGCGGAGGCCCTCAAGACCGGCCGTCCCGGTCACTACGTGGGGCCGGCGGTGTGGTTGCTGGAGGAGCCGGCCAGCCCCGACGTGGTTCGTCCCGAGGGCATCAACTTCGGTCCCGACGTGGTGCTGCTGCCCTTCGGTTCCGACAAGGAAGGCCTGGAACTGGCGCGCTTGAACAGCCGGCCGCTGGCGGCGGCGGTGTTCACCGGCGACGAGGAACGTTTTCGCCGCTGGGCGACGGAGATCCCCTACGGCCTGTGCAACCACAACCTGGCCACCACCGATCTCAGCCTGCGCCTGCCGCTGAACGCCGCCGGGCAATGCGGCAACCATCGTCCCGGGGGGGTGTTTTCCCAGCGCAACTTCTGCGAGCCGGTGGCCACCCTGCAGGCCACCGGTCCCTACCGCTCGGACCGCCTGCCCCCGGGCCTGCCCCGGCCGGAGCCGGGCCGGGACGAGGACGCCTGACGCTTCCTCGCCCGCCATCTCCACCTTGCCGGCGGCGGTGCCGGTCCCACGGTCTCGGCGATCCCGGCGATCCCCAGAGGGGTCAATGGCGATGCGCTTCCCAGGTGTCGGTCACCGGGGACTTGGGTTGCCCCTGGTCGTCGTACAGACCCATGCAGGAAAAGGTGTTGAACACCGAGAAGATGAAGGGATCCAGGATGTCCTGGCGCACCGTCCACAACCCCAGCGGCTGGTAGTCGCGCAGGAACGACTGCACGTAGAACTCGAAGTGGTGCTGCTCGGCGGTGCTCAGGCCGTGCTCCAGCCAGAACTCCTGCGAGCTGAGATCGGCGCTGGGCTGCAGGATCATGGTGTTGTTGCCGTCCTGCAGGTAGGCCAGGGCGGGGCAGGAGCGCGCCCCTATCTCGGCCATGGCCACCGGCTTGTGCCAGCCGAAGCGCTCCAGGGCCGCGAAGGGATCGCTGAAGGGAATGTAGGGGGCTCGCATCAGGCAGGGTGAGCTGCCGTCCCAGTCCTCGGCATAGACGCGGAGGAGGTTCTCCTCGCCCACGGCCATGACCAGGGCATCGGGATAAAAGGACAGTGCCAGCAGGTCCAGGCGATCTCCCTGGTCGAGATCGGCGAGGGCCGACAGATCCAGCGGGAAGCAGGCCAGGGGATTGGGCTGGGGATAGTTGGGAGGGGAGGGAGAACCGGTGCAGTCTTCGAACTGCAGCGGCACGCAGCGGTCCACCTCGTAGGCCAGCAGGTCTTTGAAGGTGAGGGTGGCGAACAGTTTCACCCCGGCTCCCACCTCGGCGCGGACGGCATCGTGCACCGCCCGGTACAGTTCCACCAGGCCGGTCCATTGCTCCGGGCAGTTGTTCTTGAAGATGTTGGCCTCGATGAGCAGGGCCAGGTACTCGGGGTGCAGCTTGTCGTAGAGGTAGAGAGTGAAGTTGGTGAAGGCCCGCTGCAGGTCGAACGAGGCCTGCTGCTGGCCGTTGCCGGTGTCGTAGCTGAACTGCACCTGGGTGCCCGGTGCCAGTACCGGGCAGCTTGCCGCCACCGCGATGTCGTCGCTGCCGTCGATGCGGGCGGGACTGATGGAATCGCGCACCCCGTTGAGCGGGGTCAGGGCCAGGTAGCGATGGGGCAGGGCGGCGAAGTGGGCGGCGAAGGCGTCGATCCAGGCCCGCAGGCCGTCATCGAGGCGGGAATCGTAGAAAGCGACGCGATCGCCGCCGGCCGGCACCTCGGCGGCGAACACCAGCCAGGGTATCGAGCGATCCCAGTGCAGTACCGCCAGGTCGGTCACGGCGGCGATCTGCCCCAGCCAACCGGCGATGTCGTCCTCGTTCTCGAGCGACAGGTGGCAGTCGTCGCGGGCCAGGCAGGAGTCGTCCTGCAGGTTGTGGCGCACGTCGAACTGCAGGATGCCCAGGTAGGGCCGGTGTTGCTGCCCGGGATCGCCGCTCGCGTCCCCGGCCTGGTCATCGTTGCCGTCGGCCTGACCCGCGTCACCGTCGGCCTGCTCCGCGTCGCCGTCTGCCCCGGCCGCGCCGTCGGCGGCGTCTTCCGGGCCGGCATCGTTGCCGCCGGAGGAACTGCTGCAAGCGGCGGCCAACAGACCGGCCAGCAACAACGCGGCCCAGCGGAAACCGGCTGTCCCGACAGTACTCATGGCAGTCACCTCCTGTAACAAACTCGATTACTTCTTGCCCTCGATGGCCTTGATGACCTCGAGCGGCGGCTTGCCCGCCAGCACCTGGCGCAGACCGGGCAGGTACTTGTCGAAGATGAGGCAGTTGGCGCCCAGCAGGTTGGCGATCATCTTGTCGGTCAAGATCCCGCCCTCCAGGTCGATGCTGGTCTTGAAGCGGATCTCGCCGTCTTCGAAGTCCATCTCGAAGTTGCCTATGTTCAGGCCGTAGTTGGCCCGGGTGATGTACTCGGCCGCTGCGGTACGCAGGGCGGGGGGGACCTTGTCCTGGGGAATGGAGTAGACGGCCACCTGGCGGGCCGGCTCGCGAACGTTGACGATCACCATCCAGAACTCGTTGCTGCCCTTGAAGTAGGCCCGCAGCACCGTCTTGCCGGGGATCTGGGCCGGCTTCCAGTCGTCCTTTTCCATGAAGGCCAGTACCGCCTGGAAGAGATTCTGCTGAGTGGGCTGTTTCGTGACCGCGGGTGGCTGGGTGGCGTTGTCTTTGTCCTGGGCCCGGGCGGGGGCATGTCCGGCGGACAGGACAAAAGCGGCCAGCAGGCAGGCCAGGAACGGGGGAAGGGACTTGGACATGGCGAACCTCCGGAGTGGTTGAGGGTTCGACTCGGCTTCAGGGATGAAGGTTACCACACTTTACGGCGCTGGCCAGGGGATTCCGGGTATTGCCTGCCGCAAGTGCCAGCCACTCGATCGGCCACCTGGTTAGGCCAGCCCTTCAGGGCGATCGAGAAGGAGCTGTGCGGGCGATCTCCGGCAGGAAACAACCAGGGCCCCGGTGGGGCTACTTGCCGTACTCCGCCAGCAGCGCTTGAACCACCTGGGGGTCGGCCAGGGTGGAGGTGTCGCCGATCTGCTCGGCCTCGTTGGCGGCGATCTTGCGCAGTATGCGGCGCATGATCTTGCCCGAGCGGGTCTTGGGCAGGGCGTCGGCCCAGTGGATGACGTCGGGGCTGGCGATGGGGCCGATCTCCTGGCGCACGTGGGTCACCAGCTGCTTCTTCAACTCGGCCGATTTTTCCACCCCGGCGTTGAGGGTCACGTAGGCGTAGATGCCCTGGCCCTTGATGTCGTGGGGAAAGCCCACCACCGCCGCCTCGGCCACCAGCGGGTGGCTGACCAGGGCGCTCTCGATCTCGGCCGTGCCCATGCGGTGGCCGGAGACGTTGATGACATCGTCGACGCGGCCGGTGATCCAGTGATAGCCGTCGGCGTCGCGCCGGCAGCCGTCGCCGGTGAAGTAGTAGCCGGCGAACATCGAGAAGTAGGTCTCCCGGAAGCGGGGGTGGTTCTGGTAGACGGTGCGGGCCATGCCCGGCCAGGCTTCCTTGATGCACAGCATGCCCTCGGCCGGCCCGGTGAGCTCGTTGCCGTGCTCGTCGAGGATGGCCGGCACCACTCCGAAGAAGGGAAAGGTGGCCGAGCCCGGCTTGAGCGGGGTGGCCCCGGGCAGGGGGGTGATGAGGATACCGCCGGTCTCGGTCTGCCACCAGGTGTCGACGATGGGACAGCGCCCCTGGCCCACCACCCGGTGGTACCACAGCCAGGCCTCGGGGTTGATGGGCTCGCCCACCGAACCCAGCAAGCGCAGCGACTTCAGTGAGCGCTTGTTGACGTGTTCGTCGCCCTCGCGCGCCAGGGCGCGGATGGCCGTGGGAGCGGTGTAGAAGATGGTAACCCGGTACTTGTCCACCACGTCCCAGAAGCGCCCGGCGTCGGGGTAGGTGGGGATGCCCTCGAACATGACGCTGCTGGCTCCCATGGACAGGGGCCCGTAGACGATGTAGCTGTGGCCGGTGACCCAACCGATGTCGGCGGTGCACCAGAAGATGTCGTCGTCGTGGTAGTCGAAGACGTACTTGAAGGTGGTGCCGGCGTAGACCATGTAACCGCCGGTGGTATGCACCACTCCCTTGGGCTTGCCGGTGGAACCGGAGGTATAGAGGATGAACAGGGGATCCTCGGCATCCATCCATTCCACCGGGCATTCCGCTTCGGCCTTCTCCATGGCCTCGTGCCACCACAGATCGCGCCCCGGCTGCATGGCGGTCTCGAGCTTATCGCCCACCCGCCGGTATACCACGCAGTGCTGCACCTGGTGGCCGCGTCCCTGGCAGATCTCCATGGCCTGGTCGGCATTGTTTTTCAGGGGAACGGCCTTCTTGCCGCGGAAGGTTCCATCCACGGTCAGCAGCACCTGGCACTGGGAATCGAGGATGCGGTCGGCCAGGGCCTCGGCGGAGAATCCTCCGAAGACGATGGAGTGAATGGCACCGATACGGGCGCAGGCCAGCATGGCCACCGGCAGCTCCGGAACCATGGGCATGTAGATGCTCACCCGGTCGCCCTTCTTCACGCCCAGTGACTTGAGCACGTTGGCGAAACGTTGCACCTGGTCGAGCAACTCGGCATAGGTGATTCTCTTTTCCTCGCCCGGTTCGTTGCCTTCCCAGTAGAAGGCCACCCGTTCTCCGCGGCCCGCTTCCACGTGACGGTCCAGGGCGTTGTAGCACAGGTTGGTGCGGCCTCCCTCGAAGAAGCGGATCTTGACGTCGCCGCTGAAGTCGAAGAAGCGTACACTGTCCCACTTCTTCTCCCAGTAGAAGTTGTCTGCCTGCTCGGCCCAGAACCCCTCGGGATCGGTGATGGACCTTTCGTACATCTGCCGGTACTGCTCCTGGGAAGATATCCAGGCCTTCTCGCTGAACTCCGGGGGAGGGTTGAAGATCTTACCTGCCTGTTTCTCGTCGCTCATGAAATGCCTCCTGGTTGCATGTTTTCCGCCTTCACGCAGAAAGCAGAAGGTAACATGGCAACTGTCGACGGGAGTGTCAACACGTATGGGGCGGGTTTACAGAAGTCCGCGATCTGCCAGTGAAACGCTGCCGCCCCGGGAGACGATGACGTGGTCTACCAGGCGCACGTTGACCAGCCGGCCGGCCCGGACCAGGCGTTCCGTCAATTCCAGGTCCTCGCGCGAGGGCCGGGGATCCCCGGAGGGATGGTTGTGCACCAGGATGAAGCTGGGTGCCCCCTGGCGCAGGCAGGCTGCAAACACCACCTTGGGATCGACCGGGCAGCTCGACCAGGAACCCTCGGCCAGCTTCAGGGAGCGCAAGGGCCGGTTCTTGCCGTCGAGCAACAGGGCATGAATGGATTCGTGCTCCAGGTCCTGGAGCCGGCAGCGGAACCATTCCACCACCTCCGCAGAGCAGCGGAGGGGAATCTCTGCGGGAGGAGCGGGTACGGCCGCCCGCCGGCCCAGTTCGAAGGCCGCCTTGAGCAGGCAGGCCCGGGCCCGTCCCAGGCCGGGAAGGCGGGCCAGGTGCAGGGCATCGTGCCGGGCCAGCCCCACCAGGCCGCCGGCCCGGTGGAGGGTGCTTTCGGCCAGCCCCAGGGGCCGTTGCGCCGCCCGCCCACCGGCACCGTGGCCGACCACCAGGGCCAGCAATTCGTGGTCCGACAACCCTTCCGCTCCCACCTCCAGAAAGTGCCGGCGGATCTGTTCCATGGTTGAGTGAGTGCTTGACATCTCCCGGCCTCCTTTCCCCGTTTACCGGTTCCGGCACCGCCCGGTCCTGGTTGCGACTTGGCGCCATCCCCTCCTCGAGGATTCGTAGCAAAAGCCGTACCAAGCCTCCTTGTTGGTAACGGGTGGTAATAACAAGGGAAAAATTCCCAACCGGGAGTTCGGGGAGGCCGGATTTCGTACAGGTGTCCGGAAATCGGACCAGATTCTTCCCCGGGTTGTTGCGCTCGGTGGCGGCAATGGGTAAAAGTAGCGACCCGTGAGCACCGTGGACCGGCAAACGGATCCGCTGGCGGCCGAGGACGTCGCCGCGGCGGTGATACCCACCCGGAACATCGTGGCGGGACGCATCGATGCGGATGCCATGAAGGTGGTACGCCGCCTGCGCCGCTTCGGCCACAGCGCTTACCTGGTGGGCGGCTGCGTGCGCGACCTGATGCTGCGGCGCCGGCCCAAGGACTTCGACGTGGCCACCTCGGCCCGTCCCAACGAGATCAGGAAGTTGTTTCGTAACTGTCGTCTCATCGGCCGCCGTTTCCGGCTGGCGCACATCATCTTCCGCGACAAGGTAATCGAGACGGCCACCTTCCGCGCCGCCGTGGACAATCATGGCGATGACCTGCTCATTCGCTCCGACAACGTCTTCGGCAGCGAGCAGCAGGATGCCTACCGGCGCGACTTCACCATCAACGGGCTGTTCTACGATCCGGTGGAGCGTCACATCATCGACTACGTCGGCGGCATGGAAGACCTGGCCCGGCGCATTCTGCGTTTCATCGGCGAACCCGAGGTCAGGGTTCAGGAAGACCCGGTGCGCATCCTGCGCGCCATTCGCTTTGCCGCCCGGCTGGGCTTCAGTATCGAACCCGCCACTTACCGGGCCATGCAGCGGTACCGGCAGGACGTCTCCCGCTGCGCTCCCCCCCGCCTGCTGGAAGAGGTGATCCGCATGTTGCGTTCCGGGGCGGCGCAACAGTGTTTCCAGCTGATGTGGGAGTGCGGGGTGTTGCCGGTGCTGTTGCCGGAAGTGGCGCGGTTTCTGGCCCGCTCCCCGGAGCGGGGCGAGGAGCGGGAACCGGGGGCCGGCCTGTTCGCCTACCTGCGGGCACTCGATGCCGGTGAGCGGGAACTGCTCAGCAACCCGGTGCTGCTGGCGGCGGTGCTGCTGCATCCCGTGGCCGACATCATGGAACACGGCTGCCGGCCCTATGGCCTGAGCGGGCGGGAAAGCGCCCCGGGCGAGATCGCTCGCTTGTTGTTACGCGGTATCATCCAGCGCCTGTCGCTGCCGCGCTGGCAGGCCGAGCGCATCCAACAGGTGATTGCCACCCAGTTTCGCCTGCGCAAGCTGCGCCCGGGAATGCGGGCCCCCCGGGTGCTGTTGCGGCGCAACTACTTTCCCGAGGCCCTGGACCTGTTTTCCTGCGGGGTGAGAGCCACCAGCCATGGCCGGCGCCTGCTGCGCCAGCTGCAGCGGGCCACCCGCCAGAAGCCACCGGCCCCGGCAGCCGTCCCGGAACCCGGGCCAACCTCCACCGGCGCCAAGACTCGCCGGCGCCGGCGCCGACCCCGGCGGCGCCCGGGCAAGCAGGCCGGTGGCTGAGCCCGGCTCAAGTCTCCCCGGCCGGAGCCGGTTGCCAGCTGGTTTCGGCCAGGGCCAGCGGGGTCTGCTCACCGCCGCGGTAGATGCCGTGGCGCCACAGTAAGGACGGCCGCTCGTTTCCGGCCGGCTCGCTGCGGATAGCGATCTCCTGGTCGCAGAGGATCTCTTGCTGGTAACGAATGTTGACTTCCCGCAGCCGCCGGCGGCCGGCCTCGGCGGGGAGCTGCTCCAGCATCCAGCCCAGCATGTCCAGGTTGTTGGCGTGGCCGTTGAAGTCGATGTGCCGCTCGCCCACCACCCGCCGGGTGACCGGTTGGCAGGCGGAGGGAGAGCGCGGGCGGGTGAAGACCGTCTCCAGGGCGCGGGCGGGATCCACCCGGTAGGCCGCCCGCACGCGTTGGGGGATACCGATCATCTTCCGGCGGTGCATGTCCATGAAGGCCCACAGCGAACTGCCGGCCACCAGCAGCTGGCCGGCGGGATCCTCGATGAGGAACTCGCGCCGGGACAGGAAGCGGTTCATCTGCGAGGCCCAGGTGGTGACCAGCACTTCGCCCGGCCAGCCGGGTGCTCCCAGGAAGCGGGCCCGGGTGTGGGCGATGGCCCAGCCCAGGCCCTGCCGGTGCAACCAGCGCGGGCCGCGTCCCAGTTGCTCGGCCTGGCGCACGGCCGCCTCCTGGAACATGCCCAGCAGTGCTACCGGGGTGGCCAGCAGTTGCCGGTCCACCTCGGTGGTACGCAGGCTCAGGCGGGTATTGAAACGGGCCATGGAAATTTCACCTCATTGCTGCTAAAGTCTTATAAACGGACCGGGAGACGGTGTCCAGCAGCCAGGAAAGCGGAGGTGTGTTGACCATGCGCTGTCCGTCAGGCGAGCTTGTCCTGCATGTCCTGCTTGTGCTGTCTGTGTCCTCTTGCGTGGACCATGCCACCGGGCCCAATCACCCCCCGGTGGCGGTGGCCGGAGCGGATCGGCGGGTGTCGCTGGCCGACACCATCCGGATGGATGCGTCCGCCAGCTACGATCCCGATGGCGATGCCATCGTCTCCTGGGAATGGACGCTACTGGCAGGCACGGCCGGGGAAGCTTCCCTGCTCGATGCCGATAGGCCCCAGGCCAGCCTCAACCCGGCGGTGGCCGGGGTGTTGCTGGTGGGCCTGCGGGTGAGCGATGGCTCGCTTTGGTCGGTGCGGGACGTGGTCCGCATCGACGTGGTGAATGCTGCCTGCGGCAATGACGACGACTGTCTCCCCTGCCAGTATTGTAATGAAGAGGGCAGGTGCCAACCCGTGGCCGACGGCCAGGATCCTCGCGGTGATTGCAACGACGGAAAGTTCTGCAACGGTGAAGAGGTCTGCGACGGTCACGGTGGTTGCCGTCCCGGTCCGGATCCTTGCCCGGCTCCCCTCGACTGCGACGAAAACAGCCGGCGTTGCACCGCCTGCCAGAACGACGAACAATGTCCTCCTTGCCAGAGCTGCTACACCGCCAGCGCCACCTGCTTGCCGCAGGTTGCCGGCGACGATCTCAAGAACGACTGTCCCGATGGCCCCTGCCTCACCGGCACCTGCGACGGCGCCGGCAACTGCGGCTTCACGGGCGACGGCCAGGCTTGCGACGACGGCAACCCGTGCACCTTGAACGATGCCTGCCACCAGGGACAGTGCCTGGGAGTTCCCAAGAGCGAGCTGCCGGCTCCCGATGGTTGCGACGACGGCAATCCCTGCAGCGACGATTCCTGCGACCTGCATGACGGCAGCTGCCAATACGCCGACCATGTCGGCCCCTGTGACGACGGCGATCCCTGCACCCGCGACGACTCCTGCCAGGACGGGCAATGCCGGGGCACCGATCTGGCCACCCTGCCCGTGGCCCAGGGGGGGTGCGACGATGGCAATCCCTGCACAGATGACACCTGCCGGGATGGCGCTTGCCAGAATGAATTCCACACTGGCCCCTGCGACGACGGCGATCCCTGCACCATGAACGATGCCTGCGACGATACCGGCAACTGCCGCGGCAGTGATCGCACCGCCATCGCGGAGAGCGAGGGCGGCTGCGACGATCTCAACGACTGTACCGACGACGGCTGCGACCCGGCGACGGGCCAGTGCACCCACCAGCCCAACGCCGCCACCAGCTGCGACGACGGCGCCGGTTGCACCCAGTTCGATGCCTGCCAGGCGGGCGGCGCCTGCCAGGGCAATCCCAACGATGCCCTGTGCCTCGGCGTCGACCTTGATGCCGTGTGCCTGCCCGGTTGCAGCCCGGATGCCAGCGGTTGCGTGGTGGAACCCGACCAGTTGGTACTGGACTGCCAGGACCCGGGCAGTGTATCCGGCGGAGCGGAATGCACCCTGGAGACCTACCATGACGGCTCGCTTGTCGACGTAGGCACCGGCTGCCTGGCGTGCAGTGCCGAGATCGGCAGCACCACAGTGGAGTTCACCGATTTCTCCGATGAGAATGGAGATTGTTCCCTGGACGGCTGGGAGTTGGTGAGCGGGGGCAGTTGCTCGGGTGACGTCACCGGCTGCACCCTGAGCGGCGGCGAGGACTGCGCCACCGGCAACTGGTGCAATAACTACGATTTCGGGCAACCCGTGCTGCGGGCCGAGCAGTCGCGCCTGCAAGGAGGCAACCACGAGCAGCTACGCCTGGTAAAGAGCTTCGACACCACCGGCCTGGCGCGGTTGACGTTCTGCTTCGACTATGCCGAGGTGGATGCCACCAACGACGACGGGGTACTGATCTTCGCCTACGACGACGCTCATCCCCTGGACTACGGCCATCCCCTGTTCTGCAAGAACAACGGTCCGCGCAAATCGGTGGACTGGTTCTTCCTGCGCCACTGCCTGCGCCTGCCCGACTTCGCCAACGACAACCCGGCGCTGCGGATCCTCGTCATCCTGCACTCCGAGCACGACGACGAGTTCGTCTTTCTCGACAACCTCGAGCTTTTCGGCTGGGGCGGCGGTTGCAGTGCTCCGCGCACCACGGTGTTCGCCGACGACTTCGAGAACTGCAACCTGCCCGGCTGGTCGAACGACTACCAAGGAGATTATTGCTGGAACGATCCCCGCTGTCCCGGAGACACCCAGTGCGACGGCGCAGGCAACCTGTGGGCGGAAGAGAAAAACTGGTGCATCTACACCGAGGGTATCGACGCCTCGACCCTGGACGAGCGGGTCAACCTGTGTGTCGACCTGGCCGACGACAATATTGACAACGGGGAGGACTACCTCAGTGTCGGCTGCTTCGATGACCAGGGCAACTGGTGGGACGTGCTCTGGCTCGACAGCCAGTTCGGTCCCGACAACGACTGCTTCACCTTCTGCCGCGACCTGTCCCGCCTTGATCCGACCTTTAACAACAGTCCCTGGTTGGGCATCTTCATCAAAGCGGGTACCTCCGAGGAGAACGAGGAGATCATGATCGACAACGTGGTTCTCAGCGGCTTTCCCTTCTGTCCCGACGAGGGAGCGATCGCCTTCGGCGGTACGACCAGAATAGAAAGCGGCCGCTATCGGTTCACGGTCTCGGCCACGAGCCAGCTCACGGCCCACCTGCGTTGCCGCTGGAACGACAGCGGGGTGGTGTCCAACCGCGTCCCGGTGTGGTTCCGCCCCGAATGACTCCTGGTGCGGCGAACGGAAATGAGTAATAATCGAGGGATGGCAGGGAAGGAGTAGACCAGATGGTGTTCGCCAGGCTGCCCGGCCGGGGGGTGCTGATGGTTGCCCTGCTGGCCGCTTGCAACGCCACCACTCCCGGCCCCAATCGGACCCCGGTGGCAGTGGCCGGACCCGACCGCACCTGCCTGCCCGGCGACTCGGTAATGCTGGACGGTTCGGCCAGCTACGACCCGGACGGCGACGAACTGGCGGGCTCCCGCTGGCAGCTGACGGTGGCACCCGACGGATCCCGGGCGACGGTGACGGCTGTTGCCGACGACCCCAGGCGGGCAATACTGAAAACAGATGTGGCCGGTCTCTACCTGGTGGAGCTGTTGGTCAACGACGGCCGGATCGATTCCCGGCCCGACGTGGTGAGCGTGCTGGCCCGCGGTGGTTGCCGCAGCGATGTCGATTGCGGGCCCTGCCAGGCCTGCCAGCCCGACGGCAGCTGCCAGGAGGATCTCGGCCGTGACCAGTCCTGTCCGCCCTGTCATGTCTGTGTGGCCGGCCAGGGTTGCCAGCCGGCCGCGGCCGGCAGCGACCCCCGCAACGATTGCGACGACGGGCTGTTCTGTAACGGCGACGAGACCTGCGACGGTGAGGGCGGCTGCCGGCAGAACGAGCCTCCCTGCCCGCCGCCGCTGGGTTGCGACGAGCAGGCCGACACCTGTACCGGTTGCCAGAACAACGACCAGTGCGGGCGGTGCCAGAAATGCGACGCCTCCTCCCATGTCTGCGTCGAGCAGCAGGCGGGAAACGACCTCAAGGAAGAGTGTCCCAGCGGCCCCTGCCTGACCGGGGCCTGCGACGGCCAGGGCGACTGCGGGATGCTCGAGCCGGGCAGCGACTGCGACGACGGCGATCCCTGCAACGGTACAGACAGTTGTGACGCTGCCGGCCAGTGCAGCCGGCACGCCGGTTCACCCTGTCCGGAGACGCCGTGCAACACCTGCCAGCCGGACGGCAGCTGCCTGGATCCCGCCGGTACCCCCTGCGGGCAGGCGGCCGAGTGCGCTGGCCAGGGTACCTGCGACGGTGCCGGCACCTGCAACGTCCAGCTCGACGACGCCTATTGCCAGGCGCAGGATCCCCAGTCGGTCTGCCTGCCCGCCTGCGCTCCCCATTCCAGCGGCTGCCTGGTGCCGCCTCGGCAAGCGGTGTTGCTGTGCAACCCGGAGCAGCTTCAAACCGGGGAGGCCAGCTCCTGCACCCTGACACTGACCGGTGGCGAGACCGCCGGCCAGGAAGACTGCCTGCAGTGCCGGGCCGCCCTGGCCCCGCAGCAGATCGCCGGCACCGACTTCGACGACGGCGCCGGCCAGTGCGATCTGGGCGGCTGGCAGCTGGTGCCCGGGGCCAGTGGTGGCAACAACTGCAACGATTCACTGGCGTTTCCTCCCGGCACCTGCAGCCCCGCCGCCGGAGCCAAGGATTGCTGCGATGAGCTCGAAAAGATCTGCACCTCGGAGCTGGGCGGCTGGGCCCTGCACCAGGACAAGGCCACGGCCTGCGGCAACAAGCACGAGGAATGGCGCCTGGAAAGAGAATTCGATTTTACCGGCCGGAGCGCCGTCTCGGTGTGCTTTGCCGTGGCCCACCAGGCCAGCGACGACAAGGACGGGCTGATCCTCGACGCCCGCGACGACGGCGGCAACTCCCAGGTGCTGTACTGCTTCCGGGGAGGGCCCGGGGCCGGCCCCCAGGACACCTTCCAGCGGGTATGTGTCGGCCCGCTGGACAGCTGGGCCAATGACAACCCCGCGGTCACCCTGCGCTTCATCGTCCACTCCGAGGGTGACGGCCACAAGATCTTCCTCGACGACGTCTCCGTGTGGGGTTACGGCGGCGGCTGCCTGCCGTCCCGGCGCAGCATCAGCGAGACCTTTGCCGGCAACGACCCCGGTCCCTGCGCCGCCGAGGGTTGGGATGGCACCGTGCAACAGTGTGCTTCTTTTACCTGCAGCAACCAGGGTGGCTGGGAACCCGGTATCGAGGCCGACCAGGAGACCACCACCATCAGCAAGCACTTCGACTTTTCCGCCCTGGACGGCTGGATCGAGATCTGCGCCGGGCTGGGCTGGGATGGCTCGGCGGCGGGGGATTTCTTCAGCCTGCGCCTCGATGCCGGCAGCGGCATGCATGATATCTTGCGCCTGGAGGGCCCCCTGGGCGTCGACCAGCACTGCCGGCGTTTCTGTACCCTGCTCGCCCGCGAGCGGGAACCCGAGGCAACCAACAACCCGGACGTGTTGCTCGAGATCAACCTTGGTTCCAGTTCCGGCAAGGTAACCCTGTTCTGGCTGGAGATCTCCGGCGTGCAGTTCTGTCCCGCCGCCGGCACCGTGAACATTTCCGAGCTGACCGGCGACGGCCTGGGTAACTACGATTTCACCGTTTCCGCCCCGCAGGCCCTGGATGCACGCCTGCGCTGCCAGTGGCTGGGAGCGGAACCCCGGGCCCAGGGCTGGCTGTCCTTCCGGTAGTTGGCCCTGATTTCCCACCTCGGCCGCAATCTCCGCGTCGCTGCTGCGAAAATGGTCCTCGACGTAGTTGAACTACGACTGCGGCCATTTTCTTGCACCTCCTTGATCTTGCCGGCCGATCTGGGAAATCCGCGAGTCCCGGGTGGGAGATTCCGGGTTGGCTTCAGCGATTGTAGAGCAGGCAGTTGGGTTCCACCGGGCATTCCTCGGCGATGAGAATGTCGGAGCCGATACGGCCCTCCTCGCGCAGGCGGAACAGCTCCGGCACGATCTCGTCACGCACGTCCACCGGGCGCAGGGGGTTGATGAAGATTGAAGTGCCGCCCTCGAACCCGGCCGGGGTGTTCACCCGCCACTTGATCAGTACGTGAAAGGGAATGCGCTCCAGGCAGTCGCGGGGGGGATAGTACCATTCCTCGTTGCAGCTGGTTTCCGGGCCCTGGGCGGCGTGGCAGGCGTGGACCAGGTCACTGAAGCCGCGCAGCTCGGCTTCCGACATTTCGAAGGGACGCAGGGCCCGGCTCTTGGAGTACACCGCCAGGGTGGGGTGGCGATGGCCGATATCGGCAAACAGCACCGCCTGCTCGTTCTCGGCCACCACCAGGTTGTTGTAGCCGGCGAAGTTGACCACCATGTTGTTGTAGAAGTTGGGATCGCTGCGGCTGGCCTCCACCTCGCGGCTGATCAGCGTGCCCCAGTCGTCGAGGCCCACCAGCTGCTTGTGCAGGTGGTCGAAGCTGGCTCCCGACGGCGCCAGCCAGTTCTGGAAGGCTACCACGTAACGCACGTAGCGGTTGGCGGCGTAGATGTCGGCGATGGCGTCGGCGGTGAACTGCAGGTAGGCCAGGTGCTCGGCCGGGCTCAAGGCCCCGGCCCAGAACAGGGTGCGGGCCCGGCCCACGGTGGCGCCGGGCTGGTAGTGTCGTTGGGCCACGATTAGCTGGTGGCAGCCGAAGAAGAAGCTGTCGGCCTCCTTGAGCAGTCCCTCCTCGTCCAGTTCGGGCACGGCTTCACCGGCTTCGCGCCGGGCCTGTTGCTTCTGGCGCACCAGCTCGAGCAGGTGCTGGTGCCCGGCCTGATCCCGGCGGTAGGCCTCGGCCCAGCGCCGACGGTGTTCCGCGCCCCGGTAGCCGTAGTTGCGCCGCCAGTAGTCGAGGGTGACGATCTCGTAGAGGTTGGCCATTCGCCGGAAGATGTAGTTGCTGTCGCCCAGCTGGTGGGGAAGCAGGTGCTCCATCTTGCGATAACCATTATCGTCGGCCACCCGGCGTTCGATCTCCGGCGGAGTCTGCAGCAGGTTCTCGGGACAGAAGGCGCAGTAGTCCTCGGGCTCGTGCAGTTCGTCGTGTTCGGCAGAGGCCGGGGTGGCGTGCATGTTGGGGCGGCCCACCCGTCCCGGCACCCACCAGGCACAGCGTCCGGTCAAGGGGTTGGTCATCTTCAAGGTGCCGTCCGGCATCTGGTGGATGAGGTTGTTACTGCTCGCTTGCTCTCGAGGCAACACCAAGGAGCCTCCCCGGGTTGGAGGGTTGAAGGAATGATAGCAGCTTCTCGGCTGGCCTTCAAAATCTGTTTGTCCCGGCCGGCGCGCTGTGGCATGGTTGGGCGCCTGGGGTAAGGCGGGAGGTGAAGCATGAGAATGGCGGAGCGTATACCCGAGGAAAAGTTCGAGGCCGTCTTCCGGCCCATGGTGCGGGCGCTGGGAACCCGGGAATTCATCCTGCGGCTCAATGCCGGCGCCCGCACGGCCATTCCCCGGCAAACCAGGCTCAAGGAGCTCATGCCCAAGCTCAAGCTGCTTTGTTACGGGCAGCGGCGTCCGGGGGTGGATGCCGAGCTGGAGCGGCTCTTCGACGACTACCTGGAGCAGGTGCTCGACGAGCACGCCGACGACTTCTACCAGCTGACCGAACAGCTCAACCAGAAGCTGGAGGGAGAATCCCTGCCCGCCGAGCCGGAAGTGCGCGGGGAAATAGTGACCATCCTGACCGGGATCCGGCAACTGCTGGCCGGGTTGAACCTGGAAGCCGATACCATCGAGGCCGTTTTCCGGGTCAAGGCCTATCCCGAGGTGTTGGCCCTGTACCTGGAGCAGGTGGCCGGACGGGAGTGACGGCGCCATCATGGAAAATCTCTACCAGACACTGAAACAACGGGGTTTCGTATCCCAGGTGACCGGCGAGGAGGAAGTGGAGAAACTGCTGGCCGGCGGGCCGGTGACCGCCTATATCGGCTTCGACCCCACCGCCGCCAGCCTGCATGCCGGCTCGCTGTTGCCGTTGATGGCCCTGCATCATTTCCGCCTGGCCGGACATCGGCCCCTGGCGGTGTTGGGCGGAGGTACCGCCCTGGTGGGAGATCCTTCCGGCAAGACGGAGATGAGACCGCTGTTGGCCCGGGAGCAGATCCGGGAAAACGCCCGGTCCCTGGAGGAGCAGATACGCCGTTTCATCGGCGGCGAGGGGTTGGTGGTCGACAACGCCGAGTGGCTGCTCGAGCTGAACTACATCGAGTTCCTGCGCGACATCGGCCGCCACTTTTCCGTCAACCGCATGCTCTCGCACGAGAGTTACCGCATCCGCCTGCAGAAGGGGCTGAGCTTTCTCGAGTTCAACTACCAGCTACTGCAGGCCTACGATTTCCTGCAGCTATTCCGGCGCCATGGCTGCAACCTGCAGATGGGCGGCGACGACCAGTGGGGCAACATCGTCGCCGGCATGGACCTCATCAGGCGCCTGGAAGGTCGGCCCGCCTACGGGTTGACCTTCCCCTTGCTGGAGACCTCCTCGGGGCAGAAGATGGGCAAGACAGCCGCCGGGGCGGTGTGGCTCGATGAACGGCTGACCTCGGTGCACGATTTCTTCCAGTACTTCCGCAACACCGATGACCGGGACGTGGAACGATTCCTGAAGCTGTTCACCCTGCTGCCGCTGGAGGAGATAGCCGAAATGGTGGCCGAGGGGGTGGCCGGCCTGAACCGGGCCAAGGAGCGCCTGGCCTACGAGGTGTGCCTGCTGGTGCACGGCCGGCAGGCGGCCGAGCAGGCCCGGGCGGCGGCCCGGGCCGCCTTTGCCGGGGGCGGCGACGAGGATGCCATTCCCACCACCCGCCTGGACCCCGGGCGCCTGCGCCAGGGTATCCTGCTGGTGGACCTGCTCTGCGAGGTGGGACTGTGCCGCAGCAAGAGCGAGGCCCGGCGACTGGTGCAGCAGGGTGGGGCACGGCTGGGAGAAAACAGGATAACCTCCATCGAGCAGCAGTTGTCGCTGGCAGACGTGGCCGGTGGGGCGGTGCTGCTGCGAGCCGGCAAGAAGCGCCTGCGCCGGCTGGTGGCCGGGGAGGAAGAGGAATGAAGCGCAGGATTCTGACCTGGTTGGCGGTGCTGGTGCCGCTGCTGGCTGTTGCCTGCGCGGGCCCGCGCCAGCAGGTGCATCCTCCCGCCTCTGCCTGCCGGTTTCGCCTGCAACACCCGGGCCAGCAGGCCGCCCGGGCCATGGCGCAGGCGCTGGCAGAGCGCCTGCGCGCCCTGGGCATGACCGGGGCCCGGGCCCGGGTGCTGGACCAGGGCCGGGTGCAGGTGGACCTGGCCGCGGACGGCTGCGATGAGCAACTGGCCGCCCGGCTGGCCCGTCCTCCCCGCCTGGATTTCCACCTGGCCGACGATGGCGAGGATGCCCTGGCCTGGCTGCGGTCGCGCCTCCCCGGTGACGGTTCGGTGCGCCTGGCCACCGAGACCCTGACCTTGCCGGCCGGAGCGCGCTCGAGCAGCTACTTGCTGGCCAACAGCCGCCGGCGGATGGAGAAGTTCCTGTCGGAAGTAGAGGTCCCCGCCCGGCGGCGTTTTGCCATCCTCCCCGGGGAATGGGGCGTGGCTGCCTACCTGGTCGAGGATCCGCCCGGGTTGACCCCGGTGGTGGCCCAGGCCCGGGTGGTGGAGGACGAGCCGGGCCTGGTCGAGGTGGCCATCGAGCTCGAGGGGGAATCGGCCAGGCGTTTCGCCTCGCTGACCCGGGCCAACCTGGGTCGGCGCCTGGCCATCATCATTGACGGCGACATCCGCTCCCTGCCAGTCATTCGCACTACCATAACCGGCGGCCGGGCCCGTATCGTCTCCAGTCCCTTGTTGCCGGTGGAGGTGGCCCGGCGCCAGGCCCGCTCCCTGGCCGCCAGCCTGCTGGCCTGGCAACTGGCGGGAGGACTGGAACTGGTACAACCCTGAAACGCCGAAGGCAGCCGGCCAGCCTGCCCGGGGAAACGGGCAGGAGCCGGGCCTGGTTTCGTTTGACAGGACGGCAGGCTGGCGGATAGCTTTGCCCGGTAGCCGCCAGAGGAGACACCATGGCTGTACCGTTCTGGAAGTACCACGGTTTGGGTAATGATTTCATCGTTATCGACGCCACCAGCGGCGGGTTGCTGGTCGAGGCCGGGCAGGCCCGGCAGCTGTGCGAACGCCATACCGGCATCGGGGCCGATGGAGTGCTCACGGTGTTGCCCTCGAGCGGAGCCGACTTTCGCATGCACATCTTCAACGCCGACGGCTCGGAACCCGACATGTGCGGCAACGGCATCCGTTGCTTCGTCAAGTATCTCATCGACCAGGGTCGGGCCCGGGGAAGTCGAGTCCGGGTGGAAACCGGTGCCGGGATCCTGGAATGCCGGGCCCATCCCGGGAGCGATGGCCGGGTGGCCTCGGTGGCGGTGGACATGGGAGCGGTGGAGCTGGAGCGGGAACGCATCCCCATGCTGGGCGAGGGCCGCTGCCTGGCCCAAAAGATTGAGCTGGGTGAACTGAGCTTCGAGGTCAGTGCCCTGCGCGTGGGGGTCCCCCACCTGGTGCTGTTCGAAAAGGCCGATCTGGCCATGGCCCGCAAGCGCGGCCCGCAACTGGAAACCCATCCACTGTTTCCCGAGCGCACCAACGTCGACCTGGCCGAGGTCAAGAATCGCCGGGAGATCGACCTGGTGGTCTGGGAACGCGGCTGCGGCATCACCCTGGCCTGCGGCACCGGTGCCTGCGCCACGGTGGCGGCCGCCTGCCTGGCCGACCGGGTGGACTACGACCAGGAGGTGCGGGTCAACCTGCCCGGGGGCACCCTGTTCGTCCAGGTACAGCGCGATCTGCGCGCGGTGTGGATGCGGGGGCCGGCGGAGGAGGTATTCCGGGGAGAAGTGGAGTTGAGGTTCGACTGACCATGGCCGAGATTTCCATCCTGCTGGTAGACGACGAGGAATTTTACCTGCGCCTGTTTACCGATTTCCTGGAGGGACGCCGCTACCGGGTGGCCACCGCCCGCAACGGCCGCCAGGCCATGACCATGCTGCAGCAGGAGAAATACGACATCCTCATCACCGACCTGCTCATGGATGATATCGACGGCCTGGCACTGAGCGAGTGGGTACGCGGCCACCTGCCCTGGATGGATGTCATCGTGGTCACCCAGCGCGACGATGTGCGCCTGGCGGTTCGCTCCATGCGCATGGGCGTGTTCGAGTACCTGGTCAAGCCCATCGACCGCGACGAGTTGCTGCTGACCATGGACCGCCTGCTGGAACGACGACGCCTGCTGGACCAGCAGAACAAGCTGCTCGACGAGAGCATGGAATACCTGCAGGCGCAGACCGTCTACCGTCGTTGCCTGGAGATTCTCTCCACCCTGGATTTCGACAACCTGTGCCAGATGATCCTGCGCCACCTCACCCACGCCACCGGTGCACAGGGTGGCATTCTCTGGCTGACGGCACCCGAGGCCTCCCCGGAAAGCGGCCAGGAAAAGCTCAACCTGGCCGGCTACCGCGGGCTGGTGTCGCTGCAGGACTATCCCTCGGTGCTGGTGTTCGGCCACGAGGCGGGCCCCGTCCTGGAAGCGTTGCGCCGGGGCACACCCTTCCTGGAGCAGCCCGCGCAGTTGCTGGGTCCGGGAGGTGAGCGACCCGAGCGCGAGGCCCTGTTCGTTCCCTTGCGGGTGGACGAGTTGACGGTGGGGCTGCTGATGCTGATGGACAAGCTCAAGGAGGACTTCACCGATCGTGACCGGAACATCGCCGCCACCATGGCCCAGTTTGCCGCCATCGCCATCAAGAACTCCCGGCGTTTCCAGGCGCTGGAACGGCTAGGGCTGCGCGATCACGAATCGACGGCCTACAACCTCACCTACTTCATCGACTACGCCGGCAAGGAGATCTACAAGGCTCGCCGCTACGGGCGTGCCTTCTCCCTGGTGGTGGTATCGCTGGATCGCTTCGATTTCCTGCGCGAGCATTTCCGGCCGGAAGTGCATCGCCAGCTGTCCCGCAAGCTGGCCGAGAGCCTGGGACGGGTAGTGCGCGATTCCGACATCCTGGCCCGGGTTTCCGACAGCGAGTTCTACGTGCTCTTGCCCGAGACCGATGCCCTGGGGGCCATGACCTTCGCCCGGCGCGGGCGCGAATCGTTCCTGACCGATTCCTTCGTGCACCGGCTCAGCCATGACGTTCCCGTGCGGGTGAGCATGGGACTGGCTTCTTTTCCCGGCGACGGCAAGGACTTCGACCAGTTGCTGACCACCTGCCGGGAACGCATCGAGCAGGCGCGCCACAGCCTCTACCGGCGACTGGGCCTGGAACAAAGAGGCCTGTGGCAGATGGTGGAGATCCTGGTAGGACGCCACGAGGACTATTCCTGTCCCCTGGCCGAGGCCAGCAACGATTTTCGCCTGGCCGAGGATCCCGCCGGCAACACCGCGCATGGCCGCTTCGACGAGAAACTGCTGCAGGCCATTCTCGGCGAGGTGAGCCGGCAAATCGTGGCCACCAGGGGCCAGCGAGCCATCATCTACGACGTGGGCGGGCAACTCGGCGACGAGGCCCGTCCGGTGGAACGGATAACCTCGGCAGCCGAAAACACCCGGGTGTTCGTGCTGGGACGCAAGGGCGACCAGGCCCGGGTGTCGGAGCATCCCGCGATTACCCGGGTGTTCAGCGACGACGAACAGCTGGACAACCACCGGCTGTTGCTGGTGCTGGGAGAGCGCCTGGCCTATGCCCTGGTGGCCCGGTGGGCCGACGACGGCCGGCTGCTGGGGTTGCATACCGCCGATGCCACCCTGGTGGAGAACCTGATAGCCGCGCTGCAGGAGCACTACAACCTGCAACGGCAGTACTGAGGAAGGCAAGTTCCATGGCCAGCGAACAGCCGGACCAGCCAGTGGTTCTCATCGCCAATCCCAACCGGGAGATCCTGCGTTCCCTGGGTAATGCCCTGCACGAGCGTGGCTACGACGTGCGGGCCGCCCGGGACGGCAGCAAGGCACTGGAGAAGGCCATCCTGGCTCACCCCCGGGTCATCCTCTTCGACGAGGACTGCCCGCTCATACCCGCCAAGAAGTTCATCCAGATCCTGCGCAGCAACCCGCGTACCGAGGACATTCCCGTCATCCTCATGGTGGGCGAGGAGGGAGATACCGCTGGACTGGGCTACCGCGAGGCCTTCATTCGCAAGCCCTTCAACAACGACGAGCTACTGGCCCTGGTCGCCGCCACCCTGCGTAAGATGGCCACCGCCGAACAGGTGCGGGGCGAGACCCGCGAGATCGAAGGCAGCCTCAGCCAGATCTCGCTGTTCGACCTGCTGCAGATCTTCCACATGAACAAGAAGACCGGCCGGCTGGACGTCGAGAGTCCGTCCGGGCAGGCGCGTATCTTCATCCGCCAGGGACGGGTGATGCACGCCTCGCTGGGACGGCACCTGGGGGAGAAGGCCCTGTTCCGGGTGGTGGGCTGGACGGAGGGGAATTTCGCCTTCGTGCCCGAGCAAACCACGGAGGACGCCAACATCCGCCGGCCCACCGACGCCCTGTTGCTGGAGGCGGCGCGCCAGGCCGACGAACTGGAGCAGTTGCGCCAGGAATTGCCGGCCGACAATGTTCGCCTGGCGGCGGTGGCCGACATCAAGGATCGCTACGAGGGGCTGCACCCGGTGACCAAGCAGATCGTAGACCTGCTGGAGTTCTACGACACCGTGGGAGGCCTGGTGGAACACACCCGGGTCAGCGACTTCGAGGCCTGCCGGGCCCTGCGCACCCTGCTGGACAAGGGGGTGCTGCGGGTAGTGGGCCGCAACCTGGAGCAGGAGCAGGGGCAGCCGTTGCTGGCGCACGAGGTGCTCTATGAGCTGAAGGTCAAGGTGGCCGCCAGCAGTCCCACCCCGGAACGCCAGGTGCGCGCCCAGGTGGTCATCGTCTGCCCCGGCGAGGAGCGGCGCCGGGAACTGTTGTCGGCCATGGGCAAGGTCAGCGGCGTGGAACTGGAACGCGAGATCGAGGTGGCCGGGGCAGGGCTGGGCAGCGCTGCCCGGCTGGCGCCGAGCGAGAATTTCCTGCTCGATTTCGCTTTCCTGCCCGAGCACGACTGGTTGCGACCCTTGTGGCCGGTGCTGGGGTTGCAGGCCATAGCCGGCCTGGTGGTGAGTGCCGGTGGTGAAGGCGGTGACTACCGGGCCAACCTGGCGGCCCAGGCGCTGCAGCAGCAGCTGCGGGTGCCGGTGCAGCTGTTGCCGGCCTTGCCGGCCCAGGCCGGCGACCGGGTGACGGCACTGGCCGAGTCGTTTCGCTCGATGCTGGTGCGGGTGCTGGAGCAGGCCAGTGGCCGGGAAACGGGGGAGCATGTTGCCTGAACGAAGAAGGGGAAGAAGTATTGCCGGCTGGCTGCCACTACTGATGTTGCTGTGGTGGCCGCTGTCGAGTCGGCCGGCCCGGGCCGGAGGCTTCACCATCATCGAGATGGGCGTGAAAAAGACCGGCATGATGACCAGCATCGCCAAGCCCGATGACCTGTCGGCCGTCTATCACAATCCCGCCGGCCTGGCCGATCAACACGGTACCCGGCTGCACCTGTCCTCGGGGTTTTCGCTGGTGCACGCCGGAATACGCCTCCGTCCCTGGCCCTCCGACGAGGAGGGGCGGTACGGCAGCGAGGATTTCATCGACACTCCCGTCGGTGCCGATGGCTATTTCCAGGGAACCATCAAGCCCACCAAGTATTTCGGAGTGATGCCCATGCTGGTGGCCTCCTCCGACTTCGGCTGGCGGGAAGGACCGGTCTGGGCCTTTTCCGTGTTCGTACCCGATTTCATCGGTGCCTTCCTGCCCGAGGAGGCGCCTTCCCGATACATGGTGGTGGAAGGCTACTTCATTGCCGGGGTCAGTTGCTTCTCGGCGGCCTGGCGCCTGCCGGCTCCCCTGGACTTCCTGTCGGTGGGTGCGGGACTGGGCCTGCTCTACGTGCGCATAGAGGGCAAGAAGTGGATGAACGTCAACTCCCTGCTGGAATACAACACCGACTTCGTCATCAGCCAGGCCGGCGAGGACTACCGGCCCTTCTACAACCTGGGTGTGACCGCCGACCTGCCCGGCGGGGTGACCCTGGGACTGTCGTTCATCGGCGGGGCCGACGTCACCCTCAAGGGACGCCTGGACGTGGCCCTGGCTCCCGGGGCCGAGATGGATCCCGTGCTGGCGGCCCTGCACCTGGATCTCGAGGGCCGCTACGACATGGAGCAGAAGATGAAGGTGCCGGCCGGGCTGGCCGCGGGGGTGAACTGGGCCATCATCCCGGAGCTGGAACTGGCTTTCGATTTCCGCTGGTGGTTCTACCGGGTATACGAGAACCAGGAGATCTACCACAACATCGACATCCAGGTGGGAGGCCAGCCCTTCGTACCGAACCCCCTGGTCATCCCCAAGGACTACGACGATTCCTGGACGATTTCGCTGGGCGCGCTGGGGCGGCCCTTCGACCTGCCGCTGGAACTGCTGGCCGGCTGCAGCTACGATCACTCCCCCGCTCCCAGCCGTACCAAGAGCCTGGACAGCCCCACCACCAACCTGGCCGGATTCTCCCTGGGGGCTCGCTACACCCTGCTGGACACCTGGCGGCTGTCGCTGACCTATTATCGTTACTGGTACCTGAAGGACACCGTGGAAGACTCCGTCCTCGATCCGCCCCAGAACAGCGAGTTTTCGGGCAGTGTGGACACCTTTTCCCTGCAGGCGGAGGTGCTCTTCTGAGCAGTCCCCGGGCTGGTTGCCTTTCCCCGGCCGGGGCCGGTTTCAACAGGGGGTGTGATCATGAAAGAACTGGTGTTTTCTAGTTGCCTCGCTTGTTTGCTGGCCGGCTGCGGCCTCTTCGGCGGCCAGCAGCGGCGCGCGGCTCCCGCCCGGCAGGAGCGGGCGTCCGCCCGCCAACCCGCCCATGCGGAGATCAGGTCGGACTGGGACAAGCGTATCGGCTCGGTCAAGATGGAGTCGGATGCCGATCGTATCGGTTCGGCCTCCATCGAGACCCTGGCCATGGGAGGTCCGGCCTCGGCGCCCAAGATAGCCGATTTCCTGGCCGATCCCAGCCCCAAGGTGCGCGAGAAGGCAGTCGAGACCCTGGTGTCCTTCGGCAAGCAGGCCGAGCCGGGACTGGCCCGGGTGCACCAGCTGTCGCGTGACATCAAGCCCACCACGCGCGCCGCCGCCACCCAGGTCATGGCCCTGATCGGTCATCCGGCCTCGCGGCGCTGGCTGGAACGAGCAGCCGGGGATCGCCACCCGCTGGTGCGGTCCTGGGGGCTGGCCGGGCTGGCCCGCCAGGGAGACGACTGCCGGGATCGCCTGGAGGAACTGGCCGGGTTGCTGGCGCCGGCGGGGCGCCAGGCCGGCCAGGTGGCCGAGGCCGTGGCGGCGGCCGGTTGCCGGGGAGGCGATGCCGTGGAGAAACTGGCCGAGACCCTGGCGGACGACGACGAGTGGGTGCGGGCGGCCGCGGCCCGGGCCCTGGGATCCCAGGGCGCCCAGGCCCGGCCGGCGGTTCCGGCCCTGGCCGGGAGGCTGGAAGACGGCTCCCTGCGGGTACGCCTGGCGACCCTGGCGGCGCTGGCTGCCATCGGTCCGGCGGCGGCCGCGGCGGTCCCCGCGCTGGTGAAGCTGCTGGCCGATCCGGCTCCGCGCATTCGCCGGCTGGCGGCCACGGCCCTGGGGTCGATGGGCGCGGCGGCCGGCGCGGCGCGGGAGCCGCTGCACAAGCTGCTGGGAGATCCGGTGGACGAGGTTCAGGCCGCCGCCCGGCGGGCCCTCGAGCAGATCGGCCCTAGCGCTTCTCCGGCGGGCCCGGCGGCAACAACGCCGGCTGATTAGCAGAAACACCATAATACACAATAAGATACGCAGAACATTGCCAATTTACTACTAATATATTTACAATTAGTAGTTGGAGTGTTAACTACTAATATTGGGAAAGTTAGTAGATAAGGATGTTTGTTCCTGTTTCACGCGAGGTGGAAACGCATGAAAACGCCGGCAAGCCCTCCTGAATGGACGGATGTGTTTACCAGCCTGGCAAGAGAGGGAAAAATCAGGCTGGCTCTACGGAACGTCGCCGGTCCATTGGTGCGCGGTAGATACCTACATTGGGAGGAACTCAGGCATCGTTCACCGCCACAGGAGTTGTCCCTGGAGGAGTGGTGGTCGATGCTGAAGTTCAGGCGTACGAGCATGGCAAGGGAGATTCCTCTGCATGACGGGAAGGGAACTGCTTTCTGGTACACTACGGTTGAACCGATTCTGGAGCGCCTTCATGATCTCGACAAGGGGGCGGCTGGCACGATTCGCATGCCGGAGCAGATCGTCAATCCTGAAACTCGCGACCAGTATCTGGTAAATTCGCTGATTGAGGAAGCCGTCACCTCCAGTCAACTCGAAGGTGCGATTACCACGCGTCGGGTCGCCAGGGAACTGCTACGCACCAGACGTCGGCCCCGCGATATCAGTGAGCAAATGATAGTCAACAACTTCCAGATCATGAGGCGCATCAGTACCTTCAAGGAACGGGAAATGACGAAGGAGTTGTTGCTGGAGATTCATCGACTGATCACCGACGGGACACTGGAAGACAATGAACAGGGGGGACGTTTCCGCCGCCCCGATGAGCATGTCGTGGTTGGCACGATGCTCAGCGACTCTGTCTTGCACGAGCCGCCGCCTGCCGGGGAACTGGAACAGCGAGTATCCGTGTTCTGCGATTTTGCCAACGCCCGCATACCCGGCCAGTTCCTCCATCCCCTGCTTCGATCCATAATTCTGCACTTCTGGCTCGCCTACGATCACCCCTTTGTTGATGGTAACGGCAGAACGGCCCGGGCGCTGTTTTACTGGTCCATGCTCCGTCATGGCTACTGGCTTTGTGAGTACATTTCTATTTCCAGTGTCCTTCGCAAGGCTCCGGCACGATATGCCCGCTCATTTCTGTACACTGAATCCGATGGCAACGATCTGACCTACTTCATTTTGCATCAGCTACAGGTGCTGAAAGAAGCCGTGGCTGAACTACACCGCTACATACAGCGCAAGAGCAAGCAGTTGCAAACCCTTGAAGCTGAACTGCATGGTCTGAGTGAACTGAATCACCGTCAGCGCAGCTTGATTGGACATGCACTGCGACATCCATATCATGTCTATACTATTGCCGCTCATCGGATGAATCACAATGTATCCTATCAAACAGCCAGGACAGACCTGTTGAACCTGGTTGACAGGAAGCTGTTTGTGAAGTCCAAGCGGGGCAAGGCCCTGGTCTTCAGGGTTGATGGAAAGCTGGAGAAGAAGCTGAAAAAAAAATAACGAGGGTGGGAACGGGAATCGCCGCCCGGCGGGCCCTCGAGCGGATCGGCCCTAGCGCTTCTCCGGCGGGCCCGGCGGCAACGCCTCCAGGTTGATCATGCCCTTGTCGGCCAGCAGGCGGGCCAGCCCGGCGATGAGGCGATCGGTCTTGCGCTGGTTGACGAGCAACTTGTGTAGTCGTGCCCGCAGGGCTTGCTCACCTCCGGGCGGATCGCCGGCGGTTTGCCGGGCCGGGGGAGCGCCGCTGGTGACCTCACCGGTGTGTCTAACCATGGTCTTGCCGGCCAGGTCGGTGATCTTGAACTCCCCCTCGTCCTCGCCCGGTTCCAGCGACAAGTCAATGGCCCCGGCCACGTAGGGGCTTTCTGGCTCCACCTCGTTGCGGTAGGCCGTCCGGATATGATCGCGGATCTCCGAGGGCCGGGCCAGCAAGGGACGAATCTTCAGGCGCGACTGCTTCCGCGCGGAGTTTATCACCCCGATGTCGGTGGGGTCGGCCATGGCCAGCCACAGGGTGCTGCCCTGGTCGCGGATGGAACAAGGAAAGACGCAGTGCTTCTCGCAGAAGGAGGCACTCAGTCGCGGCCGGGCCTCGACATCGATGCGCATCTTGGACAGCGAGGCCACGGGGAAGCCACAGGCCTGGGATACCACCTGCACGAGTTTTTCCTCGGGCACGAATCCCAATGCCAGCACGGCCATGTGCAGGCGGCCCCCATTCTCGGCCAGGTAGTCGAGCACGCTCTTGTGCTGGAACTGGTCGAGCAGGCCCTCGGCGCGTAGCTTCTGGGCCACCAGGGTGTCGGTCTTGTTCACCCCTGCACCTCCATCACCCAGATTGACCGCAGCGGCCGTCCCTTGTCAAATTCGTCGTTCCCGGCCGCGGTGGTGCCGCCCGGCTGTTGAACTTTGTGTCCCTAGTTGGTAGGGTGGGCTGCATGGAAACCAGCAGCAAGACAGACCTGGCCCGGGCCTTCCTGGAAGACCTGGGTAAGATGCCCGCCGAGCGACTGCAACAGATCATCCGCCAGGCGGTGGGAGAGGAACTGGCCAGCTTGATGTTCAACTACGCTCGCCAGGTGATGACCGCCGCTCCCGACAAGATGATGGAGAACGCCTCTTCCATGTTGATCCTGGGCTACCTGCTCCGGGTTCACGAGGAAGGAGATATTCCCCCGGAGATCCCACCCGTGTAGTGGCCGTGTCGGGACGAGCTTATTGCCGTAGCTGCAACCCGGAAGTGAACGGCGGCTTGTGAACCTTCATGCCGCGCCGGGCCCGGAAGTAGACATCCTGGGGGACTTCGATTTCCAGGGAACGCCCGTCGCTGGTGCTAA
>Ga0190359_1000197_pt1 | contig 40241 bp, 37 predicted proteins | sample 48721823_MG_FD_161269 | JGI IMG/M metagenome (GOLD analysis project Ga0190359, IMG submission 161269) | Hydrothermal vent microbial mat bacterial communities from Southern Trench, Guaymas Basin, Mexico - 4872-18-2-3_MG | ecosystem: Environmental > Aquatic > Marine > Hydrothermal vents >...
GAAGTATCTGAGAGATTATGCACATATCAAGAGAGAAGTTATGGTTATCGGAGTTTTAGATAGGCTGGAGATCTGGAGTAAGGATATCTGGCAAGGATACTTTAAAAAGATTGAAGATTCATATGAAGATATTGCCGAAAGGTTATATGAACAGGAGACTTAATTAGAAGGTCAGATTTTAAAATTTTTGTGCTCTAAATTAAGCTTCTTTTAGCTGTTTTTCAGGCATAAATCTGAATAAGGAATAAATTTTAACAAGTTTATTAGGACAGGAAATAGTATTGTATAGAAGGGAAAGCAATAACAAAAAGCATAGAGAGGTTTCAGGGGAGTTTATCCCCTTAGTAATCTTATAATGGATTCTTTTCATATACCCGTGCTCTTAAAAGAAGTTTTGCATTACTTAATTCCTAAAAAAGGAGGTGGTGTATATATTGATTGCACCTTAGGAGGTGGGGGGCACTCAAAAGCTATCTTAGAAAGAATATATCCCGATGGCTTATTAATTGGTATAGATCGGGATATAGAAGCAATTAAGGCAGCAAGAAAAGAATTGAGCAATTTTCTTGATAGGGCTATATTGATTAGAGATAATTTTAAAAATTTAGAAGAAATCCTATCTAATTTAAAGATAAAGGTAGTATCGGGGGTACTGTTTGATTTAGGAGTGTCTTCTCACCAACTAAGAGAGAGGGAAAGAGGATTTAGCTTCCGAGAAGATGGTCATCTGGATATGCGAATGGACCCAACCCAAAAGTTTAATGCAAGTACATTGATTAATAATTATACAGAGGAAGAATTAGTCAGAATATTTGGAAAATATGGAGAAGAACGCTTTTCAAAAAGAATTGCCCGATTGATTGTTTTAGAGCGACAGAAAAATCCTATAACTACTACCAAACAATTAGCTGATCTGGTTATAAGAGCTCTTCCAAAAGCTAAAAAGAGAGGGAGATGGAGAATCCATCCAGCTACCAGAGTTTTTCAGGCAATAAGGATAGAGGTGAATCAAGAGCTTGATCTTTTAGAAAAAAGTTTAAATCAGGTAATTAAGGTTTTAGAGGATAAGGGCAGAATTTGTGTAATTTCCTATCATTCATTAGAAGACAGGATTGTCAAGAATGTATTTAAAAAAGCGGAAAGAGAAAAAGTAGCAAAAGAAAATTATGGATTGAAAATTATAACCAAAAAACCGATTAGAGCCTCTCAAGAGGAGATAAAAAGAAATCCTAAAGCCAGAAGTGCTAAATTAAGGGTGGCAGAAAAGGCAATTATTCACTAACCATTAATTTTTAGCATCAGAATTTTTTAAAATCCTGATGCTAAAAGGCAAATTCTTTTTTGAATTATATATAACCAAAACCCTAAACATAATAAAGGGGTGAAAAGATGGCAAGAAGAAGAAAAGAAGTAGAATATAAATATAATAGTAATAATTATCACAAGGATAAAAGTATTTTTGCTAACTGTGGTTTATTTTTACTATTAATGTTTTTTATTACCTCTATAACTATTTTTTATATTTCTAACACTATTACTTTAACAGAATTAGGCTATAAATTAATAGAATTAGAAAATTACAAAATAAAATTAGCTGAAGAGAACAAAAAACTCGAACTTATGGCCGAAACTCTTTCTTCCTTGGATAGAGTTGAAGAGATTGCTTGTAATCACTTAGGAATGATAAGGCCTAAAGAAGTTGAATTTATTGCTTCACTTCCTACTTCAAAAATTAATTCAGAGGAAAAGGTAGGGGAAATTAGCAACAATTATGAAGGAGAAAAATATTTTTGGGCTAGTTTTGATTTAAAAAAAATAAACAACTTGATTTTATCAGCGCTAAAATAATATACTTGTAGCAATGAGAGTAAAAAAGGTGGGAATAGTTGTTGCTTGTCAGAGAAAAGAAAAGACGAATTACTTTTTTATTTATACTGGCTATTATCTTTTATTTTTTATTAATTTATAGATTATATAACATTCAGGTCATTCAAAGTAATAAATATAAAGAACTTGCTCAACAAGAGCATCTGACTTCGTTTTCTATTGAAGGAGAGCGAGGGAATATTTATGATAGAAATTTAAAAAAATTAGCCGTAAATGTTAATACAAAATCTTTATTTGCTATTCCCCCTCGTATACAAGATCCTCATAAAACTGCCCAACTACTTTCTTCTGTTTTAAATTTAGAAACAAAAGAAATATTAAGTAAATTAAACCAAAAAAACTCTTTTGTATGGATAAAAAGAAAATTAAATGACATAGAAGTGGAAGAAGTAAAGAAATTAAATTTGCCAGGTCTGGATTTTCTAGACGAAAATAAAAGATATTATCCACGAAAAAAATTGGCTTCCAATCTGTTAGGTTTTGCAGGAATAGACAATCAGGGATTGGAGGGATTAGAATTATATTTCGAGAAAGAGTTGAAGGGTTTGCCTAGTTTGGTGATTTTAGAGAGAGACGCCTCTGGAGGTAAAATTCCTTTTGGTATTAAAAGGTTTAGCAATTATCAAGATGGTAATTCGATAGTTTTAACTATTGATGAAGTAATACAATATATTACTGAAGAAGCTCTGGATAAGGCTTTTTATCAATATAAAGCAAAAACTGGCGTTGCTATCGTAGTAAAACCTAAAACTGGTGAAATATTGGCAATGGCCGTAAGACCTTCTTTTGACCCCAATTATTTTAATAGATTTTCTCGAGATTTATGGAGAAATAGGGCAATTACTGACATTTATGAGCCTGGTTCGACTTTTAAAATAATCACTATAGCAACTGCCTTAGAAGAAGGGGTAGTAAAGTTAGATGATCAGTTTTATTGCAAGGGATGGATAAAATATAACGGGAATATCTTTCACGATATTGAACCACATGGTGCACAAGATCTTACCGGTATAGTGAAAAATTCCTGTAATATCGGGGTCATTCAAGTTGGAACTAGATTAGATGAAAAAGTTTTTGAGAAATCGATAAGAAGATTTGGATTTGGGTCACTTACTGAGATAAGCCTACCAGGGGAAGTAAATGGCCTGGTGAGAAGTGTAAAAGATTGGTCAAAAATTTCCTTGGCATCTTTGTCTATTGGCCAGGAAATTGCTGTAACCCCGATTCAGTTAATAATGGCTATTTCGGCTATAGCTAATAGAGGGACCTTAATGAAACCAATGATAGTTAAAGAAATTGTAGATTCCCATCAAAATAGGGTTAAAGTATTTAAGCCAAAACCCGTAAGACAAGTGGTATCGACTGAAACAGCCCTAACTATGACTAAAATATTAGAACAAGTTGTAATCGATGGAACTGGCAAAGGTGCCAAAGTTCCTGAATATAGAGTGGCAGGCAAAACTGGAACAGCCCAGAAATTTGATTTTTCTACCGGAAAATATTCTAAGAATAAATATAGCGCTCTATTTGTAGGTTATGCTCCTGTTGAAAATCCGCAAATAGCTATTTTGGTTTTATTGGATGAACCTCGAGGAAGTTATTATGGAGGAATAGTCGCAGCTCCAGTTTTTAAAGAAATTGCTTCCAAAGCCCTTCCTTATCTATCAATTCCTCCTAATGAATGAATATCTCGTATTCCTGGAACTCTTTTTCAGGAATATATATTTCACGGGGAACAAGTCTTGTGAAACGAAGATTTTTAGATAAGGAGATTGTTTGGATTGAAAGGAAATAGACAATACTATATACTATAATACGAAATTTAGAAAACATTTCAGATTATTAAAATTTTAAAAAATTCGATAATCCTATAATGAATTTATGTAATCGTTTTTATGGGCGTAAGTTTAAAAAATAATAGATTGTAAAAAGATTATTGAGAAAAATTTCTTATAAAACCGGAATAAAATAAAAATGGAAAAGGAGTTTAGGAGGGATAGAGCCTCTGATTATCTTGTTTTATGAAGTTGAGTGAATTAATTAACAATTTAGAGATTAAAGAAATTAATGGTGATTTAAATTTAGATATAAAAGGCATTAGTCACGACTCTCGAAATATAAAGAGAGGTTATTTATTTGTATGCATAAAAGGTTTTGTCTTTGATGGACATTGCTTTATTGACGAAGCTGTTAACAAAGGGGCTATTGCTTTAGTGGTAGAACAAGAAGTTTACGCAGCGCCACATATTACTATAATAAAAGTAGAGAACAGTCGTCAGGCTTTATCTCTTTTAGCTAATAAGTTTTATGAATTTCCTTCCCGAAAATTGAAATTAATCGGGGTTACTGGCACAAATGGTAAAACTACAATAGCTTATATGTTAAGAGCTATTTTTTGTGAAGCAGGATACAAAACAGGATTGTTAAGTACTGCTCAAAACATAATAGGTAATAATATTAATGTTTCCCATATGACTACTATGGAGTCAGTTGATCTCCAAAAGAGTCTTAAAGAAATGGTACTGCAAAAGAATGAGTATGCAGTAATAGAAGTATCTTCTCATGCGTTAGCACTCTCTAGAATAGTAGGATGCGACTTCGATGTGGCTGTTTTTACCAATATCAGCAATGAACATTTTGAAATCCATAAAAATTTTACTAATTATTTAGAAGCAAAGAAGAAATTGTTCTTGTATTTAAATGACAGCAGTAAAGAAAAATCAAAAAAGTTTGCAGTAATTAATATTGATGAAAAATATAGTCAGGAATTTGTTAATTGTAATAGAGTAAATTTAATCACCTATGGCATAAAACAAAGAGCAGAAGTTAGAGCAACAAATATAGAAATTAACTTACAAAATTCTTCGTTTATTGCTGAAACTCCCTCAGGTAAGGTTAAGATATTTTTAAATTTTAGCGGAAAGTACAACATATATAATGCTTTAGCTGCTATAGCAGTGTCTATTACTCAGGGCATTTCTCTTGAGAAAATCTCTAAGGCTTTGAGTAAATTTAACGGAGCCCCGGGTAGATACAAGTTGCTTGATTTTGGGCAAAATTATACTATTGTTGTAGATTTTGCCCATAATTATCACGGATTAGGGAATATACTGCGGAATTTACGCACCTTTACTGATCATCATATTATAACAGTGTTTGGACATGGTGGTGAAAAGTATAACAAAGTAAGAGCCATTATTGGAGAAGTCTTAGGTAGATACAGTGATTATGTTATCATAACTACGGATAACCCCAAAAGTGAAGATCCTTTAAAAATTGCTCAGGAGATTGAAGAAGGATTGAAAAGGACAGATAAAAACTATGTTATTATTGTTGACCGAGTGAAAGCAATTAGGCATGCCCTGGAGAAAGCCAATCAGAGTGATATAGTTTTGATAGCTGGGAAAGGCCCTGAGAATGAGCAAATTTATCAGAATAAAGTGATACATCACAATGATGAAGAGGTTGTGAAAAAAATATTAATGGAGAGAGAAAAAAATTGGAAGGACATAAAGTCAGAGAATTAATTGAAGTTATTTCGGGTAGGTTAATTCAGGGTAACCAAAATACCATAATAAATAGTATTTCTATTGATAGCAGAACTTTGGTTTATGGTGATCTATTTTTTGCCCTAATTGGTCCCCATTTTGACGGGCATAATTTTGTAATAGAAGCTTTTGATAAAGGTGCGGTTGGGGCAGTAATTTGTAAAAGTATTGATAGTTTATTCTATAACAAGAAAATAGATAAAAACAAAATTATAATAGAAGTAAAGGATACACTATTGGCCTTGCAAAATTGGTCAAAATACTATAAAAATAAATTTAAAACTTTTAATATCTGTATAACCGGGAGCAATGGAAAGACTACTACTAAAGAAATCATTGCTCATATATTATCTCAAAAATTTTCTCTTTTGAAAACATCCGGGAATTACAATAATGAAATTGGAATCCCTCTTACCTTGTTGCAACTTAGTAGATTATATAGAATATTAGTAGTGGAGATGGGAATGAGAGGATTGGGTGAAATAAAGAGACTTACTGATTTTGTTCCCCCCGATTTAGCGGTAATTACTAATATAGGAGAGGCCCATATAGGTTTATTAGGTTCCAAAGAAAATATTTTTAAAGCCAAAACTGAATTGTTACAATCATTAGACCGGGGGGGGATAGCAGTTTTAAATAGTGATGATCCCTATTTTCCGAAGATGGCAGAAATAGTAAAAGACAAAAAGATAATTACCTTTGGCATTGAGAATAAAAGTGATATTATGGCTGATAATATCACTTTGGTGAATGACCGCGGAATGAGATTCACACTCAAAATAAAAAATACTGAATCTGCGGAGATATTCTTCCCTTTATTAGGTAGATACAATATTTATAATGCGCTTGCTGCCTCTGCAACTGCTTTTGCTTTGGAAATTGACTTAGATTTGATGAAAAGAGGATTATCTAATTTTAAACCTTTAGCTATGCATATGCAATTAAATAGTTTTTATAAGGATATTAAAGTATTAAATGATTCTTATAATGCTAGTCCTCTGTCAGTTAAAAAGGCCTTAGAAACTTTGGTAGAAGTTGCTAAAAATTGCAGAAAAATAGCCATTTTGGGGGATATGCTTGAATTAGGTGAGAAAACAAACTTTTATCACCAGGAAATTGGCAAAAAAATAGCAAAATTATCCTTTGATTTATTGATAACTGTTGGTGAAAGAGGTAAGATAATTGCTCAATCTTGTGAAGATGAAGGGATGGCAAAAGAACAGATTTTTTCATTTGAGAGGAATGAGAAGAGATCTTTGGCTAAAAAATTATTGAGGTTAGTTAAACCGGGAGATTTTGTTTTGTTAAAAGGTTCACGAGATATGCAAATGGAAGATATTTTACAATTTTGGCAAGAAGAGTACATAAAGAGTGCACAAACTCAGGGAGGATATAATGATTAACTGGGTATTAATAGCTTTGGCTTCTTTTTTGCTCCCCCTGGTTTTTTCACCATTTTTTATAAAATATTTAAAGAAATATAATATTGGGCAGAGGATTCGTCAGGAAGGACCAGATCTTCATCAGCATAAGATGGGCACACCTACTATGGGGGGAATAGTTATTATCCTTACTTTAATATTGGTTATTATATTTTTTGTTCCCCTTAATAATTATATTTTTTGCTCATTAATTATTACTATTAGTTTTGGGTGTATTGGCCTAATAGATGATTTGATAAAGTTTTTTAAGAAAAGGTCTTTAGGGCTTTATACCTGGCAAAAATTATTTTTTCAACTTGTCTTTGCTCTTATAGTGATGTATTACATTCAAAAAGCCACTGGCCTGGGTACAGACATTTATCTTCCTTTTTTAGATGGCAGTTTCGATTTAGGTAAATTCTTTACCCCTTTTGCCATTTTAGTATTGATTAGCTCGGTTAATGCAGTAAATTTAACTGATGGCTTAGATGGATTGGCTACGGGATTAATGTTTATTGCTATGATCAGTTTTGCTCTAATTGCTTATACTGAAAATATTTGGTCTATGAGTTTATTTGCTTTAATAATTGCTTTTTCATCTCTTGGTTTTTTAATCTATAATTTTTTCCCAGCTCAGGTATTTTTAGGAGATGTAGGGTCTTTTGCTTTAGGAGGGGCGCTTGCCTCAGTGGCTATATTTACCAAAACAGAATTATTTCTACTATTAATTGGCGGAGTGTTTGTCATTGAGACTCTATCAGTGATTTTTCAGGTAATTTCGGTAAAATTGAGAAAAAAATTGTTATTTAAAATGAGTCCGATTCACCATCATTTCGAAATTTGTGGATGGAGAGAACCGAAAATAATTATCAGATTCTGGATTACGGGAGTAATATTGGCTTTTATTGGGATAGCTAGCTTGTAATGGATCATTAGCTAGAGTGAATTGATCAAGACTAACCAGCCAACTATTATATGATAGGAGTTATGCTTAAAATGACAATAGAAAAAAAATATCCTGATTTATTGCTTTTTATAGTAGTGATTATTCTATTGTCTATTGGTATATGTGTGGTTTTTAGCTCAAGTTATGTTATGGCCTATAAATGGTACGGAGATAGCTATTTCTTTTTAAAAAAACAATTGCTTTATGCTATAATAAGTTTGATAATTTTCTTTTTGGCTACCTCTATTGATTATCATTATTATAAAAAACTTGTTCTGCCCCTTTTAATTCTATCTATTATTCTACTTACTATGGTATTTGTTTCCGGTGTTGGAAAGTCAGCTGGCGGGGCAAGAAGGTGGATTAAGATAGGCTTTTTTTCTTTTCAGCCTTCTGAAATTGCTAAATTTGCCTTAATTTTATATATAGCAGAATCATTAACCAGGAAACATTCTAAAGAAATAAAAACTTTTATAAAAGGGATATTACCATCTCTTATTATTGTAATGGTGATATTCTTGTTAATTTTGAAAGAACCTGATTTTAGCACATCTTTAATTATTCTAGGGATTTCTTTTATTATGTTATTTATTGGTGGGACTAGAATAATTCAACTTTTTACTTTGGGAATAGCAGCTATTCCTATAGGAATTTTAATTTTGTTAAAAGAAAATTATAGAAAAGTAAGATTATTTTCTTTTATAGACCCCTGGAGAGATCCTTTAGACAGTGGATTTCATATTATTCAATCTTTAATAGCTTTAGGCAGTGGGGGAATTTCCGGTATCGGATTAGGGGAAAGTAGACAAAAATTTTTTTATCTTCCTGATCAACATACCGATTTTATTTTTTCTATAATCGGTGAAGAATTGGGATTTATTGGGACTTTGGTAATAATTACTCTGTTTATTTTAATATTATGGCGGGGATTTAAAATAGCTATTAATTCTGTAGATCAGTTCGGAGCTCTATTGGCTGCAGGTATTACAGCAATGATAACTTTTCAGAGTATTGTTAACATTGGAGTAGTTACTAAAATGATTCCTACTACCGGTCTTACTTTACCTTTTGTCAGTTTTGGTGGCTCATCTTTAATTGTAAATATGTTTTGTGCAGGGGTCTTGTTAAATATTTCTAAGTATCAGAATTCCAAAAATTTGATACTTTGAAATGAATTCTTTTTTTAAAAAAAGATAATAGAGGAGTTTCAGGGAAGTTTATTTCTGTAAAAATCTTGTGTTGTTATAGAATTAAAATAATATGGAGTAAAATAGATGTCATTGAGAGTAATAATATCAGGGGGTGGGACAGGAGGTCATATATATCCAGGCATTTGTTTAGCTTATGAATTAAAAAATAGAAATAATAAGAATGAAGTACTATTTGTAGGCACTAAAAGAGGATTGGAAGCACAAATTATTCCTCGAGAAGGTTTTAAATTTATTAGCATTAATGCAAAGGGTATACCAAGAAGAATATGTTGGGAGAGTTTTACAGCAATTATAGTATTTTTTATTTCATTATTCCAATCATATAAGATTATTAGAAATTATAGGCCCGATATAGTTATTGGCACAGGTGGGTATGTAAGCGCTTCAGTTGTACTAATTGCTGCCTTGTTAGGAATCCCAACTTTTATTCATGAACAAAATGTGATACCCGGAATTACCAATAGATTCTTATCTTGTATAGTAAAAGCGGTATTTTTAAGTTTTGATCAATCGAAAAAATATTTTAGACATAGTTCAAGATTAATTTTTACTGGTAACCCGATTCGCTTTAAAAAAATATCATCCACAAAAAGCAGTGATTATCATAAATTTAAATTGGATCCGCAAAAAAAAACTATATTGGTATTTGGAGGTAGCAAGGGTGCAGCATCCATAAACAGAGCGGTTATAAAGGGTATTACCTCAATTAAAGATTCTATAAAAGATCAATGGCAAGTTTTGCTGATAAGTGGGAGTGATGATTACAAGGAAGTTATTGACATAATAGGGGAGGATAATAATATTTTCTCTGTTAAACCTTATCTTTATGATATTGAAAAAGCCTATGTTTTGGCTGATTTAGTAATTTGTCGAGCTGGGGCTACCACCCTGGCTGAGATTAGTGCTTATGGATTGCCTGCAATTTTAATTCCCTATCCCTTTGCCACTAATAATCATCAAGAATGCAATGCCAGAATTTTAGAAAATGAAAAAGCTGCAATATTAATTTTAGAAGAAAGTTTATCTGGCGAAAGATTAGCAAAAATATTGTATCAATTAATAAACGATAAAAAGAAATTAGAGATGATGTCTGAAAAGAGTAAAAAATTAGGCAATCTAAATTCTGCTAAAAAAATCATTGACTTTATCTTTAATTATACCAAAAAGTAGAAAAACAATTGCATAATACATAAAACGAATAAAGATAGGAGTTATTTTTTAATGATTGAGAAGAAATTACATATACATTTCATAGGTATTGGTGGAATAGGCATGAGTGGTTTAGCTTCCATACTTCTTGATTTAGGTTATAAAATAAGTGGTTCTGATCTTATAAATTCGAAGATAACTAGGAGATTAGTAGAAAAAGGGGCAACTATTTTTAAGGGCCACAATAGAAGTAACATAGAAGGAGCGGATTTAATAGTAATTTCAACAGCAATACCTCAATCTAATCCTGAGGTTAAAGGAGCTTTAGAAAAAAATATCAGAGTGATTAGAAGGGCTGAAATGCTGGCAAAAATTGTGGAGGATAAGTATTTAATAGCAATTTCGGGAACCCATGGCAAAACTACTACTACTTCAATGATAAGTCTTTTATTGGAAAAAGGTGGATTTGACCCCTTGGTGTTGGTAGGTGGAGAGGCAGATAATATTCGAGGAAATGCAAAATTGGGATTTGGGAAATATGCAGTCGCTGAAGCTGATGAGAGTGATGGCTCATTTTTAAAATTAAATCCATTTTTAGCGGTAGTTACCAATATTGAAGATGATCATTTGGATTATTATGAAAACTTAGAAAACATTTCAAAAGATTTTAAAACATTTATTAGCAGAGTCCCAGATGATGGTAGGGTAGTATTGTGCAAAGATTGCGAAAATGCAAGGAGATTGATGTCAGATTGTAGAAAAAAATTTATTACTTATGCAATATCTGCTGATGCCGATATTGTTGCGAAAGAAATAAAATTAGATATATTAAGTTCTGAGTCGCAAATATATTGGCAGAATAAAAAAATGGGGAAGCTCAGATTAAATGTTCCAGGATATCATAACATATCAAATGCTTTAGCGGCGATTTCCGTGGCAAAAGAATTAGGGATGAAATTTAGTGAAATTGTCGAAATACTAAAAACATATCAAGCAGTAGAAAGAAGAATGGAAATTATAGCTAACCTAGATAATGGAATATTAGTGCTAGATGACTACGCCCATCATCCCACTGAAATAAAGGTTACCTTAAAGGCTGTAAGAGAAAGTTGGAAAAATAGAAGGATAATAGTTGTCTTTCAGCCTCACAGGTACACTAGAACTAAAATGTTGGCTAAAAAATTTGGTGAGGTATTTTTTAGTGCCGACAACGTAATTATCAATGATATTTATCCTGCAAATGAAATGCCAATTTCAGGTATTAGCGGTGAAACAATATTTAATGAAATAAAAAAAACTAACCATGGTCATGTAAAATATATACCGGCCAAAAAGGACACTGTAGATTATCTCAGTAAAATTATAAGAGCAGAGGATATAATAATAACTATGGGGGCTGGGGATGTATGGACAATTGGTCAGGAATTAGTTAAACGATTAAAAAGTAAGTAAAATATTATTATTGATTAACTATGAATATGAAAGTGAATATAAATACCATAATCAATGAATTTAAAAAAAAGGAAATTGATAAAATAGTTAAAATTAACGAACCATTAAGGAATCATACATCATTAAAAATTGGTGGACCTGCGGATATATTCTGTTCTCCTAGCGATCTTGAAGAGTTAATGAAAATAATTTCTATTTCTCAGAAATTTAATATTCCTTTTTGGGTTATCGGGAATGGAACAAATTTATTAGTTTTGGACAGGGGATTAGGAGGGATAGTAATTAAATTAGGTAAAGGTTTTAAAAAAGTAAAATTTATTAATAAGACTATCCAAGCAGGTGCAGGGATAAACTTATTATATTTAAGTAATATGGCTTTAAATAGGGGATTAAGTGGGTTAGAATTTGCCTGTAATATTCCAGGAACTTTAGGGGGGGCAATTATTAATAATGCCAGTTTTAATGGAAATTGTATAGCAGACATAGTAGAAAGTGTAACTTTCTTAACTAAAGAAAAAAAGATAGAAAGACTTCATTCGTGTGATTTAAATTTTAGATATCGAGGATGTGATTTAAAGCATAAACTAATTGTAATTTTGGAGGCAAATTTACTATTAAAAAAGGAAGACAAAGAAAAAATAGAGGTAGTGATTAAAAAATATACTAGAATTAGAAAAAGTAAACAGCCTGTAGATAAATTAAGTGCAGGTAGTATATTTAAAAATCCTACTGGTTATTATGCGGGAGAATTAATAGAAAAAGTAGGAGCAAAAGGATTATCTCAAGGGAAAGCTATGGTATCAGATAAACATGCAAATTTTATAATAAATAAGGGGGGGGCTAAAGCCAGAGATGTTCTATATTTAATTGAAGAAATAGAAAAAAGGGTGAAAGGAAATTTTGGAATAGAATTAGAACGGGAAATAGAAATTTTGGGAGAACCTTAATTTCCTATTTTGTATTTGTGTATTATAGAATATAGCGAATAGGGATTAGCTTAGAGTGTGTAGTTAGCAAAAGGAGTTTTAGTATATCTAGCAATGAAAATAATTGACGAAAATGAAGAAGAAATAGAATTAGAGAAGGATGACCAGGAGGAAGAGGAAGAAGAGGACCAAAAGAGTCAATCTCTGGGAATAAAGATAATTAGAATATTGATCTTTTATTTAATTATAGGTTTTATTGGGTGGAATTTTTTCAATTTTATATTTAATTCAAAATATTGTAATATAAAAGATATTGTTATTAAAGGGAATGACCATTTAAGATATGAAGAAATATTGTATAAATCTCAGGTAAAATTAGGTGAAAACATTTTTAGATTAAATTTAAATAAAACTATAGAATTTTTAAAACAAGAACCCTGGATTAAAGAAATAGAAATAAAAAGGATAATACCTAACAAAATTATAATTTCTGTAGAAGAAAGAAAACCTTCTGCTGTTATATACATTGATGGAGAATACTTTATTTTAGATAAAGAAGGAATGCTATTATCTAAAATTGAAGACCCAGGAGGATTGAATTTACCTCTTATAACCGGGTTAAAAATTGCAAAGGTAGAAATAGGAAGCATTATAATTGATCCTGAATTTAGAATAGCTTTAGAAATTATTAATTCTGCAAATATGATATTACCAAATAAATTCTATAAGATAAAAATATTGGCCTTAGATGATTTTTTAATTTTAGGAGTAGTAGACAATTTAGTAGTTAGAGTGAGTAAAGCAGAGGAAATTATTAATAAGGGGACATTGTTGAAAGAGGCTTTCGAGAAAATCATTAAAGAAAATTTATTGGTAGATCATATAGATATGCGTTTTAAAGATAGCGTTATAATAAAAGTAAAAGAATAATTATTATCGAATTCGAATAAAAATTAATCAATTTATTTACTTTGATTAATTTGTGGTATATGATATTTAATAGTATAGGAATTTCGGGGTGATACTCCCCTGATAATCCGGAAGTACGCGGGAGGTTATTAATATGGGCAAAGAGGAAATGTTGGTTGGCTTAGATATTGGCACAAAGAAAGTTTGTACTATTATTGGCGAATTAGGTGAAGATGACCAAATTGAAATAATAGGAATGGGTGCAGCCCCCTCATTAGGAGTAAAAAAAGGAGTAATTATAGATTTAGATGAAGCTATTCAGTCAGTAAAACAATCTATTGAAAGTTCAGAACGTATGGCAGGTGCACGAATAAATTCTGCTTTTGTTTCTATTTCGGGAAGCCATATAAGTTCAGTAAACAGTAAGGGAGTTATTGCGATTTCTGGGGAAGTTCCAGAAGTTACCGAGAAAGATATTGAGAAAGTTATTGAAGCCGCCAAAGCAGGGATTATTTCTCCCGATAAGGAATTAATTCATACTCTAAGTCGTGAATTTGTGGTAGATGGACAAAGCGGAATAACTGATCCTCTGGGAATGACAGGTGCAAGATTGGAATGCAAGGTGCACATTATAACCGGTTCAAATACGGCAGTACAAAATTTAATTAAATGCATAGAAGGAGCAGGGATATTTATCGATGAAATTATATTTGGGGCTCTGGCTTCCAGTAATGCGGTTTTGAGTGATGCGGAAAAAGAATTGGGGGCTGTATTAGTTGATATAGGTGCTGGCACGACTGAAATAGCAATTTTTATTGAAGAAGCACTTGTCCACTCAGCAGTATTACCTGTAGGCGGTAATCATATTACAAATGACCTAGCTATTGGTTTAAGAACTACTTTAGAAGAAGCAGAAAAGATTAAAATTAAATATGGAAGAGTGATTGAGAATAGTGTTTCTCCTGAAGAAGGGGTTGAAGTTTCCAGTCTTGATGGTAAGAATAAATATCCTGTTTCCCGGAAATATTTAGTAGAGATTATCGAACCTCGAGTAAGCGAAATATTTAGTTTGATTAAAAATGAAGTTAGAAGATCTGGTTATTATGATATGCTTTCTACAGGTGTTACTATTACTGGTGGAACTTCTTTATTGCCAGGTATTGTGGAAATTTCAGAAAAGATTCTCAATCTCCCTTCTCGAATAGGGAAACCCCATTACGAAGGGGAATTAGCTGATATGGTGAATGATCCTGAGTACTCTGCTGCTTTAGGATTATTGGGTTATGGGACTAAAAAATATTCTCTTGGAGGATCATATAATTTATCTTCAAAAAAACCGGGAGTCAAAAATGCTTTTGGAAAAATGGTTAGCTGGTTAAAAGATTTTTTCTAATTATTTTAGTATTTTAGAGTATCAGAATTTCAAAAAGTAGATTTTCTAAAATAATTTTTTACCCGTTTTCACAGCACAAGTATTAATAAAGAATTATATTATATTAAATGAAACATAAAAATTACAAAAGATATAGAAGAGCTTTATTAGGAGGGGCAATTTACTCTCCTAACAATTTTGCTATTTTTTAAGGAGGGTATAAATTGTTTAATATTACGAATAAAGTAGGACAATTAGTTGAAATAAAAGTTATTGGTATAGGCGGGGGTGGTGGTAACGCGGTTAACCGGATGATTGAGGCAAAATTACAGGGAGTAAAATATATTTCTGCTAATACTGATGCCCAAGTATTGGCTTTTTCTAATGCAGAACATAAGATACAAATTGGCAGTGGCATAACTAAGGGATTAGGCAGTGGATCGAACCCTGACATCGGTCGTAGGGCTGTAGAAGAGGATAAGGATAAGATTTCTAAAGCTTTGGAAGGAGCAGATATGGTATTTATTACTGCGGGTATGGGGGGAGGAACAGGAACAGGAGGAGCACCATTGGTAGCTCAAATAGCTAAGGATTTAGGGGCATTAACAGTGGGAGTAGTAACCAAACCTTTTTCCTTTGAAGGCCACAGAAGAATGAGACAAGCGGAGGAAGGAATTAAATTATTAAAAGAGAAAGTTGATACTTTAATTGTGATTCCCAATGATAGGTTGCTTCAAGTAGTTGATGAAAATACTCCATTATTAGAAGCTTTTAAAGTTTCTGATGAAGTTTTATTACATGGGGTTCAAGGGATTACAGATATTGTAGTTGAACCAGGTTTAATAAATGTAGATTTTGCTGATGTGAAAATGATTATAGAGAATGCTGGTTCAGCGATAATGGGCGTAGGACGAGCTGGTGGTGAAAACCGAGCAATTAAAGCAGCGGAAAGAGCTATAAACAGTCCAATTTTAGAAACAAATATCGAAGGAGCTAAAGGAATTTTATTTAATATAAGCGGAAGCCCAAATTTAACTTTACATGAAGTTAATAAAGCTGCAGAAATAATTGCCAAAGCAGCTAATCCCGAGGCAAATATAATTTTTGGGGCGGTAATAAATTCAGAACTGAATGATGAGATTAAGATTACAGTGATTGCTGCTGGATTTGAAACATTTGAGAAGAAAAGAGAAATTCACGAATTGGAGGAAGTTGACATAAGTGAGAAAAAGATAAGTTATGATGATTTAGAAATTCCTACATTTTTAAGAGAGAAAAAGTAAATTAAAAGCTTAAAACGAAAAATTAAAAATCATAATCTAAAATTCAAAATTAGAGAAGAAGCTTTTGGTCCTCATTTTAATGAGGACAAAATTTTAAATTATAGTTGTGTCTTTTTCCCTTCTTATTTTCCGCTATCTTCTATATTGTAAACACTGTACGCTAAAATACAAGAGATGATTTATAAGGTCGGCCCCTATAAAGTATATACTCGGAAAACGGATAACAGGGATAGGGGATACGAAATTATTCTAACTTTCTGTTTGCTAATTATGCGTTCTACGCTAAACGTTATCTTTCTCAATTTTCTACATTAGAAGTTTAAAGTTTTTCTTGACATTCCATATTTAGCGTATTATTATAAATATAAGCCTATATATGGGGGTAAAAAATGAAATGCCCATTTTGTGATTATGGCGATACCGGAGTTATTGAATCCAGGCAAATAGAAAATGAATCTGTAGTCAGAAGGAGAAGGATTTGTAAGAAATGCAATAGGAGATTTACTACTTATGAGAGAATAGAATTAATTCCTTTAATGGTAGTAAAAAAAGATGGACGTAGAGAGCCTTTTTCTCGCGAGAAGATTACTAATGGCATTATTAAGGCCTGCGAAAAGAGACCTATTAGTATAGAAACTATTAATAAATTAGTAAATAAGATTGAAGAAAAATTAAAAAATGAAACTCCAGATGAAGTAAGTAGTAGTATTATTGGAGAATTAGTTATCTCTGAATTACGAACATTAGATGAAGTAGCCTATGTGAGATTTGCTTCTGTATATAGACAATTTAAAGACGTAAATAGTTTTGTAAAAGAGATAAATAAGCTTACCTAACCATAAAATATTAATTCAATATTGCAACTGCATTTAGAATTGGGGGATACAAGGTGCTAAAATCAATTATAAAAAGAGAAGGCAATATCGTAGAGTTCAATGAAAATAAGATAACTTATGCAGTATTAGCCGCGATGCAATCAGTTGGGGAGAAAGATCAGGATGTTGCAAAAAAAATTACTGAACAAGTAGTTAATAAATTAGAAGAAATTTATAAAGATAAAATTCCTCAGGTGGAAGAAGTTCAAGATGTAGTAGAAGAGACTTTGATTAGGGGAGGAATGGCAAAAGTTGCCAAAGCCTACATATTATATCGAGATAAGAGACGTAGAATTCGAGAAAAATTAAAAGTGAGGAAAAAAATACAAAATCATAGAAGTACAACTGATATCTCTTTATTAGTTTCCACAACAACTTCTGAAAATATTTCCCCTTGGAATAGACAGAAAATCATTCAAGCTCTGACAAAAGAAGCGGAGTTGCCCTTAAATATTTCCAGAAGTATTGCCAAAGCAGTAGAAGAAAAAATATTTGACTTAGATTTAAATGAGATATCTACTTCCTTGATTAGGGAATTAGTGGATAATGAATTGTTTATTCGAGGATATGAACATAAATGGAAAAAACAAAAGGTTATAGGAATGCCTACTTATGATTTGACCCAGCTCTTTTTCTCTAAAACTAAAGAGAATAGTAATATAGGAAATAATAATCCAGAAGCTATTAATTTAGCTATCGCTGAAAATACTATTAAGCAATATATGTTACAAGAAGTATTTTCGCGGGAAGTAGCTCAAGCTCATTTAAAAGGCTGGATTCATATTCATGATTTAGGTTACCCCCGAATTTATTGTTCCGGTCATTCACTTGAATATTTAAAAAAATATGGTCTTGAGTTAGATAATCTGGATACCTCTTCCGCACCAGCAAAACATACCCGAACTTTAACTGGGCACTTGAATACGTTTCTAGCTTCAATGCAGGCGTATTATGCAGGTGCATTGGGCATTGGGTATTTGAATATTATGTATGCCCCCTTTTTAGTAAATTTATCTTTTAAGGAGATAAAACAGGAAGCCCAATATTTAATTTTTAGTGGCTCACAAAATGCTTTTTCCAGAGGGGGGCAAAGTCTTTTTCTTGATTTCAATGTCCATCTTGGTATCCCGGACTACCTTAAAGATGTTCCGGCAATTGGACCTGGAGGAAAGTATACTGGAAAGAATTATGGGGAATATGAGAAGGAATCTCAATTATTTTTAAAGGCTTTAATGGAGGTCTGGAGAGAAGGTGATTGCCACGGAAAGGTATTTGCTTTTCCCAAAATGGACTTGCATATTGATAATGATTCTTTTCGGGACCCTGAGCAGAAAAAATTATTAAAATATGCTTGTCAGATAGCTTCGGAAAATGGATCGCCATATTTTATTTTTGACAGAGATGATATAAGTATGGCAGCCTGTTGTAGGTTGAAAACCAAAATAACAGACAAAGAAATGATATTAAAACCTGAAAAATTAAGATTTGCAGGGATACAAAATGTTACTATTAATTTACCTCAGTGTGCCTATAGAGCCTTTTGCAATGTAGAAGCTGTTGAAGAGAACTTTAAGGATAATGGTCAAAAAAAGAGTCTTGATTTATTTTTTAAAAAAGTTGATCAAGCCATTAAATTAGCAATTCAAGCACATCTAGAGAAAAAAGATTTTTTGAAAGCGATGATGAAAAATCCAAATGGTCCTTTATGGCAGATAGGTAAGATAGCAAAAGATGGAAGTCCTTATGTAGATTTAGATAAGGGAACTTACTTAGTAGGCTTGATTGGACTAAATGAGGCTGTTCAATATCTTATAGGTGAGGAATTACATGAGAGTGAAAATGCCTATAAACTAGGATTAAAGATTATATCATTTATGAGTTTAAAATGTAGCGAATATAGTGAGAAGTATAATTTAAAATTGTCTTTAGAAGAATCTCCTGCTGAAAGCGCAGCTGGAAGATTAGCTAAAATTGATTTACAAGAGTTTCCGGAAAGCAGAAAAGTTATAAAAGGCAATCCTGAAATTGATGAATGTTATTATACTAATAGCATTCATTTTGCTGCTTCAGCTCAGATAGATTTAATAACTCGAATCATTAAACAAAGTAAATTTCATCCCTTGATTAAAAGTGGGGCAATAATTCATGCTTTTGTAGGGGAACACCAACCTTCCCCCGAAAGCATATATAATTTAGTCAAAAAAGTTTGGGAGCATACTCAATGTTCGCAACTTACTATTTCCCCTGAATTTACCGTATGTAATTTATGTAATAAAGTAAGCAGAGGGCTAATAGAGAATTGTAGTAATTGTGGGAGCCAGGATGTGTATGGAATTACCAGGATAGTGGGTTATTTTAGTAAAATATACAATTGGAATAAAAATAAAATTGGTGAACTAAAAGATCGACATTCTGGAAATTATAGAGTAGATACACAAAAAAAAGAAATTTATTTATAATAAATTAGAAAGGGCTAAAAGTATTATGAAAGTAAAAATATTCTGGCAAAAAAATTGCCCTAATTGTCCAAAGGCTAAAAAATTAGGAAAACAGTTAGAAGAAAAAAATATATTAGTACAATATTTTGATGTAAATACAGTCGATGGATTAACTGAGGCTTGTTTATATGATATTTTATCTACCCCTTCTTTGGTAATTACCGACAAAGATGATAATGAGATTAAAGCATGGAAAGGTCAGGTTCCTTTTTTAGAAGAGATTGTAAAGGAAGTAGTTTATCAAAAATGATAATAAAGAGAATGATTGATACTTCGCTAATCGATTGGGAGGGTAAAATTGTATCCACCTTATATGTATCTTCTTGTAATTTTCGCTGCCCCTTTTGCTATAATTATGATTTAGTATTAAATCCTAATAATTTCTCCAATATCTCCTCCAAAGAAATAGATAGTTCTCTCCTGGAGAGAAAAAAATTTATCGATGGTATATGTATGAGTGGTGGAGAGCCTACATTATATCCAGATTTACCTACATATTTTAAAGGAATCAAGGAAAAAGGATTTTTAATTAAGTTAGATACTAATGGTACGAATCCTAAATTATTAGAAGAACTTTTAAATGATGAGTTAATAGATTATATTGCTATGGATATCAAGTCCTCACTGAATTTTAGTGATTATGCCAGGGCAGCTGGCATCAAAGATAAAATATTATTAGAGAGAGTAAAAGATAGTATTAGATTAATTATGAGCTCGCAAATTGAATATGAATTTCGTACTACTGTTGTTCCTTTGTTACATACGGAAAAGACTATTATAGAAATTGCTAAATATATTTCAGGGGCAAAGAAGTATGTCTTGCAGAATTTTTCTCCTTCAGAAAGTACCCTTGAACCTTCTTTTCAAAAGATGAAGCCTTATTCCAGTGAAAAGCTCGTAGAACTGTCTGAGAAGGCTAAAGAGTACGTTCCTAATTGTTATTATAGATTAAGTTAGAAAATTTAGTAATTAATAAATCGTTAGTGAATATTGTTTAGAGTTGAATACGAGTTTTCAGTTAGCAGTTTTGGTTTTTTATTTCATTAGTAGTCGAATTTATCTGACCAGTATTTTGCGAATTTTATAAATTAAATTCTTGCAACAAACTGATCCTTACTGTTAAGCTTAAGCTGAAATTTAATAGCGGTCTTTATTGAGAAAAAAATAAAGAAGTCGAAGAGGTAAAATGCTAAAGTATCTAAACTATAAGGTAAAGCGAACATTACCTTATAGAAGGCTGGAAAGTTTTTTAATAAACACCGAAGGGGTAATTTTCAATATTTTGGAAAAATCTCTCAGGTAAAAAGATAGGGTAAAGAAATTTTGTGGAAATTTCTTTACCCTTTTTAATTTAAAAAATTTTTAGAAAGGAAGAGATAGTTTGAACCGAAATTTTAAGTTAGAAGAATCTGGACAAATAAAATATCTAAAATGTAGACCATTAGATAACACCGACTTGGTAATCAATGCTTTTACCACTCGCTTGGGTGGAGTAAGTAAATATCCCTTTGATAGCTTGAATTTATCTTATAATATTGGCGATAAAGAGAGTTGTGTTGTAGAGAACAGAGAGATAATTGCTAATATTTTGGGTATCAGTTATCGAAATATTGTATCTGCACAACAAATTCACAGAGATAAAATAACTGTGGTTAGAGAAGAAGATAAAGGAAGAGGAGCTTTCAAATATACTAAGGCTTTAGCAGAAACTGATGCTTTAATTACCAATGTCTCTAGAATTCCGCTTTTAATGTGTTATGCTGATTGTGTACCAATTTTTATCTTAGATCCCATCAAGAAAGTTATTGGATTAATCCATAGTGGAAGGAGAGGGACGGAACTGCAAATAACTTCAAAGACCTTAAATAAGATGCAAGAAATATTTGACACAAATCCTCAATCTTGCTTAGCTGCTATTTTTCCTTCCATTGGTCCGTGTTGTTACAAGATTAAAAATCAAAGTCGAATTAATGATTATTGGATGAACAAGAATAATTTTAGCCATAAAATAGTCTCTATACAAAACGAAAATGAACTAAGCCTTGATTTAAAAAAAGCAAATTATTTACAGCTAATCAAAGGTGGAATAGAAAAAAAGAATATTTTTGTTAATGAAATTTGTACAGCAGATTATCCAAAACTTTTCTTCTCTTACCGAAGAGATAAAGGAAATACAGGCCGTATGGCTGCTATCTTTATGTTAAAATAAATTTATAAAAATAGGGGGATAGAGTATGCGAATAAAAGAACATCCTATCTTAGAGTTTAATCCAGGGAGAAAAATAAGATTTTATTTAGACGGAAAAGAGATGGAAGGCTACGAAGGAGAACCAATTGCTTCCGCCATAGTTGCTGCTGGAGTAAAGGTATTAAGTAGGAGTATTAAGTATCATCGACCTCGAGGATTCTTTTGTGCTATAGGCAAATGTTCATCTTGTCTAATGAAAGTAAATGGCATCCCTAACGTAAGGACTTGCGTAACTAAATTGGAAGAAGGGATGAAGATTGAGACTCAAAAAGGGAAAGGTGATTTCAATTGAAAGAGACTGATATATTAATTATCGGAGGAGGCCCAGCAGGATTATCGTCAGCAATTTATGCAGCCTCTTTAGGAGCGAAAATAACCTTAATTGATGACGGTTTAGAATTGGGTGGTCAATTGATCAAGCAGACCCATAAATTTTTTGGTTCGGAGGCACAGTTTGCGGGGATTAGAGGAATAGAGATTGCTAAAAAATTGATTCAGGAAATCGAAAAATATGGAAATATTGAACTGATTACCAATTCAACTGTCACTGGATATTACGAAGATGAGGTTATTACCATTGTCCAGGGAATCGATGGCAGTGTATTAAAAAAACTAAAAGCCAAAAGAATTATTGTCGCTACTGGTGCCTCAGAAAATATGCTACCTTTTTTAAATAATGATTTGCCAGGAGTCTATGGAGCTGGGGCTGTCCAAACTCTAATGAATCTTTACGGGGTAGTCCCAGGGAATAATGTTTTGATGATAGGAGCAGGTAATATAGGTTTAATTGTCAGTTATCAACTTTTGCAAGCAGGGATTAAAGTAGCAGCAGTTGTGGAGGCTCTCCCCCGGATAGGTGGTTATCTGGTTCATGCCTCCAAAATCAGGCGTTTAGGGGTGCCTATATATACTTCTTGTACCTTAAAAGAAGTGTATGGAACAAATTGTGTAGAAAAGGCAGTAATTTCTGAGATTAACAAAAATTATGAATTTATACCGGGAACAGAAAGAGAGCTCGAAGTAGATACTATTTGCCTGGCTGTGGGGCTATCTCCGCTTTCTGATCTCCTCTGGCAGGCTGGTTGTCAGATGAAGTATATTCCTGAGCTCGGTGGTTATGTTGCTCTAAGGGATGAAAATATGAAAACAACCAAAGATAACATTTATATTGCCGGTGATGTTGCCGGGATTGAAGAAGCTAGCAGTGCTATGTTAGAAGGGCAAATTGCTGGCTTGAATGCAGCTGTTAGCTTAGGATTAAAATGTGGTAATTATCTAGAGCGAAATAGAAAATTAAAGGAAGAATTAGGAGCATTGCGGGCTAACCCTTTAAGCAAGAAGATAAAGGTAGGAATAAAAAAAGCTTTAATTAAGGGGGAGGGGGATTGGTAATGTTAGAAAGAACTGGAATTCCTACTGAGGATGATTTAAAGAAAGTAATTCCAGATAAAGAAAGATTGGCGAAAGGACCAGTAGTTATAGTAGAATGTTTCCAGAAGATACCCTGTAATCCTTGTGCCATATCTTGTAAATTTGGGGCAATAAAACCATTTGAGGACATTAATGATTTACCTCAGGTTGATTTTGATAAATGTACTGGTTGCGGAATCTGCATTAGTTCTTGTCCCGGTCTTGCCATATTTGTGATAGATGAAAATTATTCAGACAAAGAAGCTTTAATTAAATTGCCATATGAAATGTTACCCTTACCCCAAGAAGGAGAAGAGGTTTATGCTTTAGATAGAGCTGGGGAAGTAGTTGATAAGGTTAAAGTAGTAAAGGTTCAAAAGATTAAAAATAAGACCAACATAATTTCTATATTAGTTCCCAAAAATATGTCAATGACAGTTAGGAGTATAAAAGTGGAGGGTAAAAATAATGAAGGATGATGTCATAATTTGCCGATGTGAAGATATAACCTGGGGGGAAATAAGAAGGGCATTAGAAAAAGGTTATACTACTCTCGATGAAATAAAAAGAATTACTCGAGCTGGTATGGGAAGGTGTCAGGGTAAAACTTGTCAGAGGATCATACTTAATGAAATTGCCAAATTCTGTCATAAAAAAATAGACGAATTGCCTATATCTACCTTTAGACCTCCTACCAAACCAGTGAAATTAGGAACCTTGGCAGGTGATGATGATGATTAAAAATGCTGATATAGTTATAATTGGCGGTGGAGTAATCGGTTGTAGTATTGCCTATAACTTATCTAAATTAGGGGCTGAAGATATAGTATTATTAGAAAAGAATACTTTAGCCAGTGGTTCAACCGGCAGATGTGGAGCAGGAATCAGACAACAGTTTGGTACTGAAATGAACTGTATCCTGGCCCGAGAGAGTATTAAGATTTTTGAGAATTTAAGTGAAGAACTGGATTATGATATTGAACTTAATCAGGGGGGTTATTTAATCTTGGCTTATACTGAAAAAGAAGTTAATCAATTTAAGAAAAATGTAGCCCTGCAACAATCTTTAGGTATAGATTCCAAATTTATTACAGTTAAAGAAGCCAAAGAGATTGCTCCACCTCTAGATACAGAAGGTGTATTGGCTGCGACTTTTTGTTCTACTGATGGTCATGCAGATCCCTTTAAAACCAACTTTGCCTATGCGGAAGCAGCTAAGAGGTTGGGGGTAAAGATATATACCTTTACTGAAGTAAAAGAGATTGATACAAAGAACAACAGGATAGTGGCAGTTAATACAAATAAAGGGAAGATATTTACTTCAATTGTAGTAAATGCGGCTGGAGGATATTCAGGAGTAATCGGAAAAATGGCAGGATTGGATTTACCAGTCTATTCCCAACGACATCAAATATTAATTACTGAACCAGTCGATCCCTTATTTCAGCCAATGTTAATGTCTTTTTCTCATAATTTCTATTGTCAGCAGACCCCTCACGGGAGTATAATAATGGGTTTTGGTGACCCGAATGAACCTAAAGGATATAATATAAGCTCGAGTTGGCAGTTCGCTCGAGAGATGGCTCAAAAAATGACTGCAGTAGTACCTTTATTAAAAGAGGTGAGTATGGTAAGACAATGGGCTGGTCTATATAATGTTAGTCCTGATGCCCAACCAATCTTGGGAGAACATCCTAAAATGAACGGTTTTTATATGGCAATAGGATTTAGCGGACACGGATTTATGTTAGCCCCGATAACTAGTAAGTTAATTGCAGAATTAATATTAAACGGTAGGACATCTTTATCTATTGAAGATAAATTAGATATTGGGAGATTTGAAAGAGGAGAACTAATTCTTGAACCTTCAGTAGTTTAAAAGTGCACAAAATAGTAATTTACTAGGAAGACAATGTATAACCTATTAAAAATATTTTTGACTTTTGAGAAATATTCATCCTGTGAATTTGTAGAAAAGATAAAAAATTTTATATTTATATATGGGTAAAAAGAAGGATTTTTTAATTTTTTATAGAACTAATAATATGTTATATAATATAAGATTGGTGATTTTAATAGAAAGTCACCAAGAAAAAAGGTTTCTCGCATTTTGCAAGATTCTTAATTAACAAGGAATAATATTTTGCAAGAAACTAATGATAAAAAAGAAGGAGGTGAAGTATTTACTAAAATAACTTAAAAGAAAATATAATTATCAGATAGTTTATCAAGCCTATAGGTTTTAGTAATTTTTTATTTTAAAAAATAAAAGGAGGATTAAAGATGAAAAGTATTAAATATTTATTAGTTATTAGTTTGTTAATATTCGCTTTTAGTGTAACTTGTTCAGGTGTAATGGCGGCAGATAAGCCACCAGTTGTAATTGGGCTTCAGGGACCGATAACTGGAGCCTGGGCATATGAAGGTCAAATGGCGAAACAATCTTGTGAGATAGCAGCCCAATTAATTAATGAAAAAGGTGGTATTTTAGGTGGTAGAATGATTGAACTTAGAGTAGCTGATGACGCCTGTGAACCAAAAGCAGGAGCTTTAGCAGCAATGAAGCTAATTTCTCAGAAGGATGTAGTAGCTGCTATTTCGACTTATGGTTCATCAGTATGCGAACCTGCTTCTAATCTTTATGAAAAGTTTAAGAAAGTTAATATTGCTTATGGGGCAACTGCTGTTCGTTTAACTGAAAGAGGATTGAAGTACTTTTTCCGAACTTGTGGTATTGATAGTGCCCAGGGTATTTTCTTTGCGGATTATGTTCCCAGAGTTTTTGGAGCAAAGAGAATAGCTATTATACATGATAATACTACCTTTGCTAAAGGAGTTGCCGAAGAGACTAAAAAAGCATTGCAATCAAAGGTTGATGCGGGAGAAGTAGAGATAGTATATTATGATGCTATTACTCCAGGTGAGAAGGATTTCTCTGTTCCTTTAACTAAAGTTAGAGAGACCAATCCAGATGTCCTCTACTTTACTGGTTATTATCCCGAAGCTGCCTTAATAGTATCTCAAGCTCGAGATATAGGTATTACTTGTCCCTTTGTCGGGGGTAACGCGGCTATCAATGATGAATTTGTAAAAATTGCTGGGATAGAGAAGGCAAAAGGATGTTTTATGACTCAAGAACCTATGCCAGCAGAACTTCCCTACCCAGAATCAAAGGTATTTTTAAAAGCATATAAAGCGAAATATGGAGAAATACCTTCCAGCCCCTGGCCAGTATATGCTGCTGATGCCTTAAATATTATTGCTTACGTAATTGATAAAACCGGTTCTACCGATTCTGATATTTTGGCAGAGTATCTGAGAAATGAAGTTGATGGTGTTCCAGGAGTTACTGGTTCAATCGGTTTTACGGAAAAAGGAGATAGGGAAGGAGTTCCGTATCTAATGTATGTAGTAAACGAAGAAGGTGGCTTCGATATTTACAATAAATAAAAAAGTAAAGGGGTAAAAGATGAGAATTTTTTTGGAGCAGATGATAAATGGACTAACAATCGGGTCTTTTTATGCTTTAATTGCCTTAGGGTATTCTATGGTATATGGAGTAATGAAACTAATTAATTTTGCTCATGGAGATTTATTTGCTCTAGGTTCTTACCTCGGATTTACCCTTCTTGTATGGGGAAATGCCTATGTGACCACAAATTTTGGCTTAGCAGGAGGAATGATTGCGGCTATATTAATAGCCGCAATCGGCATAGGTGTGGCTGGAATATTGGTTGAGCGGATAGCCTACCGCCCGATTTATCCAGCAGGGCGGCTTCCCGCAGTCGTTTCTGCTTTAGGTGTATCAATTATTTTAGAAAATATGATTATGGTAATCTGGGGTCCACGTTATCAGGCTTATCCTGTAGATGTTGTACCTGCAGCACGTTTTGAAATAGGTGGAATTCATATCACACTTCTTCAAATAATTATTTTAATTCTGTCTTTTGCATTATTAGCTTTCTTATATTATGTAATTCAAAAGACAACTTTTGGGGCAGCTATTAGGGCTTCAGCTCTGGATAGGGATACTGCTGCCTTAATGGGAATAAATATAAATACTGTAATATTTTTTATTTTTGCTTTAGGTCCTGCTTTAGGTGGAGTGGCTGGAGTTATGGTAGGAATGTATTATCGTCAAATAAGTTTTACTATGGGTTGGAACTACGGATTAAAAGCTTTTACTGCTACAATTTTAGGGGGTATTGGCAATATCCCAGGGGCAATGGTGGGAGGACTTCTTTTAGGAATCTTTGAAATGTTAGGTTCTGCCTATATTTCCACAGCTTATAAGGATGTCTTTGTGTTTTTAATCCTGATATTAGTTTTAATCTTTCGTCCCAGAGGTCTTTTGGGTGAAAAAGTTGCGGAAAAGGTGTAAGGGGGTAAATAAATGAAATTAAATGGAAATACTATTTTTAAGAACTGGCCTATTTTTATAGTAGTATTATTATTAGCAGTGTCCCCTTTTATAATGAATAATTATTGGATTGATGTCTTCTTTTTCTTCGGAATTTATGCTCTTTTAGGCTTAAGTTTGAATATTGTTTTAGGAGAAGTAGGGTTATTTGATTTGGGGCATATGGGATTTATGGCTATTGGTGCCTATGCTACTGCTATTCTTAATACTCATTTTGGTATTCCCATAATATTTTTAATGCCAGTTAGTGCTCTGGCAGCAGCTGGTTTTGCCTGGTTAGTCTGTTCCCCTATCATTCATTTGCGAGGGGATTATCTTTGCATTGTTACTATTGGTATGGGAGAAATTGTAAGATTAACTCTTATCAATAATCCCTTTGGTATTACTGGAGGGCCAAATGGAGTTTTTGGAATAGATTTTCTTTCTTTTGGAGGCCCTTTAGTAATTGATACTTCTATTGAATCTTACTTTGTAATTTGGATAATAGTAGGATTGACCGTTCTCGCTCTTATTAATTTACAGCGTTCCCGAATAGGCCGAGCATGGAATTGTATTCGAGAAGATGAAATCGCTGCTGAATCAACTGGAATCGATGTCAGACACTATAAACTGTTGGCTTTTATTTTAGGCGCGGGCTTAGCCGGAGTAGCTGGCAATATATATGCCAGTAAATTAATGATTGTATCTCCCGAGAGTTTTACTTTTATGGAATCCTGTATGCTTTTCTGTATAGTTCTTATTGGAGGAATGGGATCTATCCCCGGGGTATTGATAGGTTCTGCAGCTGTCAGTCTTTTCCCCGAAGTATTTCGAACATTTGCCCAGTATCGGATGTTGATATTTGGGGTAGCAATGGTGGTTATGATGATCTTTAGGCCCGGTGGCATCTGGCCCAGGAAGAGGGGAGCAATTGAATTTAAATCACTTTTACCAAAGGCAGGAGAAGACAATGTCTAAGGATAGTAATTGCAATATTGAAATAGTAAACAAAGCTGAAAACGAAATTAAAGAGATTAATGAACTTAATGAAGTTATTTTGCAAACTGTAAAATTAACTAAAAAATTTGGCGGCTTAATTGCAGTAAATAATTTTGATTTAAAAGTAAATCGGGGAGAAATTAGTAGTCTGATAGGTCCTAATGGAGCGGGGAAAACCACTGTTTTTAATGTGGTTACTGGTATATATCAAGCTGATGGAGGGAAAGTCGTATTTAAAGGGGAAGACCTTGCCGGGAAAAAACCCCACCAAATCGTTGAAAAGGGCATTGCTCGTACTTTCCAAAATATTAGGTTATTTAATAATATGACTTGCTTAGAAAATGTAATGGCTGGCAAGCACTGTCGAAGTAAAGAAGGTGTAGGGTCTTCTATTTTTAGAACTTTTTCGCAGAGGAAGGAAGAATCAGAAATTCGAGAAATTGCCAAAAGACGCCTTCAACAGGTAGGGCTATGGAAATATCGAGATGAGTTAGCAAAAAATATTGCTTATGGCAATCAAAGGATGTTGGAAATTGCCCGAGCTTTAGCTTCTAATCCTAATTTATTGATTTTAGATGAACCAAGTAGTGGTCTAAATGATAAAGAATCGGAAGATCTGGTAAAATTTCTTAGAGATTTATTAAAAGAAAATCTGACTATTTTACTTATTGAGCATGATATGAATGTGGTTATGGGGATTTCTGACTGGGTAACAGTAATGGACGAAGGAAAGAAAATTGCCGAAGGTAAACCAGAAGAAGTTTACCATAATCCAATTGTAATTGAGGCATATCTTGGTAAAGAGGAAGAAGAGGAGGAGGGCTAAAAGATATGAGTGTGCTGTTTAAGGTTAATGATTTACATATATTCTATGGTTCTATTGAAGCACTTAAAGGTATTTCTCTGGAAGTTAATAAAGGTGAAATAGTGACAGTTTTAGGGGCAAATGGTGCAGGAAAGAGTACTCTTTTGAGGGCAATTTCTGGTTTATTACCTATAAAAAAAGGAAAAATCCAATTTGAGGGAAAAGAGCTCAATAATGTTTCAGCCTTTAAAATAGTTATGAGAGGTATTTCTCATGTCCCCGAAGGTCGAAAAGTATTTGCAACTCTTACTGTAGAGGAAAATCTTAATTTAGGAGCCTTTATCGATAGAAAAAATATAAAATTGGTTAAGGAAAGAAAAGAAAGAGTATATAATCTATTCCCAATTTTAGAAAAAAGAAAGAACCAATTATCTGGGACGCTTTCTGGTGGAGAACAACAAATGTTGGCTATTGGAAGAGGTTTAATGAGTAATCCCAAGATGCTGCTTTTAGATGAGCCTTCTCTGGGTTTAGCTCCCTTATTGGTGAAACAAATTTTTAAAATAATCTATGAAATAAATAGCCAGGGTATTGCAATATTATTAGTAGAACAGAATGCCCGTAAAGCACTTAGTATAGCTCACCGAGGATATATTTTGGAAACTGGAAATATTTCAATTAGCGGATTATCTTCAGAATTAAAAAATAACCAAAAAGTTCAAGAGGCTTATTTGGGAGGCGCTGCTCTGAAAAATATTAAATAGTGACCAAAATTACTAAAAATAATAAGGTATTGAAATCATATATACTACTACCTTCCCTGATAATCGTATCAAAATATTATCCTTTTTCTCATCTACCTGAGGACAAACTTCTATCTTTTTCTCTTTCTTAACTCGGATCCCATTTTATTATATACTTGATATTTTTTGCAAATAATTGAAAAAATATAAAAATTTTGATATATTAAGCACAAACTAAGTTAGTATTTAATATATAATATGTGTAGTGTATCCTTTATAAAACATTATTTGCTTATTTAGTTCAGAAAAAGACCCAATAAGTGAAAGCTATTAATGGGAAATTATTTAAAATAACGATTATATAAAAACAGCTAATTTAACTGTTAAACAGAAAAATTGATAATAAATATACAAAAGTAAACACAAATAAAATGTAAGGGAAAAACAAATTATGATAAAGAAAACGAATATAAAAGATAAAAAAATATATTTTGATGAGGAGCTTGCGGATTTAAAAGAAAATTTGATAAAGATGTCGAATCTGGTTAAAGAAGCAATTGAAATGTCAATAAGGTCTTTAGTTGAACAAAATTTAGATTTAGCTGCGAAAGTAATAGAAAATGATGATGTAATTGATAAGATGGAAGTTGATATTGAGGAACAATGTTTACAGATGATTGCTTTACGTCATCCAATTGCCAAAACCCTGAGAATCATTGGGTGTGGATTTAAGACTATTTCTGATTTGGAGAGAGTTGCAGATCATGCAGTAAATATAGCTAAGGCAAGCCAATATTTATCTACCAAACCAATGGTAAAACCTTTAGTAGATATTCCTCGGATGGCTGAAATTGCTCAAAATATGTTAAGGGATGGTTTAACTGCGTATTTTAATGGAGATGTGGAAATGGCAAAGGAAGTATGGCTAAGAGATAAAACAGTTGACAACCTGAATGAGCAAATATTTCGAGAACTATTAACCTTTATGATGGAGGATCCTCATACCATTAGCCGGGCAATCTATTTAATTTTTGTTTCAGATAATATTGAACGGATTGCAGACCATGCCACAAATCTAGCAGAGCGAGTAGCCTATATTGTTAATGGTGAGAGACTAAATAAATACTTCAAAAATAGCAATAAGGAGTAATAATTTTGGGGTAGTTAAAGATAATCTGGAGATAATAAATAAAAGAATAAAAGAAGCAGCTTTAAGAGTAAATAGAAATCCCGATGGAATTAAGTTAGTAGCAGTTACTAAAACTGCTACTATAGAACAGATAAAAGAAGCAATAGATGCAGGAGTAAAAATTATTGGTGAGAATAGAGTGCAGGAAGCGAAGGAAAAATATCAAATGCTAACTGATGATATAGAATACCACTTAGTAGGTCACTTGCAAACTAATAAAGCAAAATATGCTGTGGAATTGTTTGATTTAATTCATTCTGTAGATAGTGTGAAATTAGCTAAAGAAATAGAGAGGCGGTCCATACAGTGTAATAGAATTGTGGATATATTAGTTGAGGTAAATGTATCTGGTGAAGAAACTAAATATGGAATTAGACCTGAAGAAGTGGAACTTTTTATAAGAGAGATTTCTAGATTTTCTGGAATAAGGGTAAAAGGTTTAATGACTATTGCACCTATTGCCCAAAATCAGGAGAAAGTCCGTCCTTATTTTAGAAAACTTAGGGAATTAAGTGAGCAGATAAATGATATGAATATAGAAAATATAAAGATGGAATACCTTTCCATGGGAATGACAGATGATTTTGAGGTTGCCATTGAGGAGGGTTCTAATATGGTTAGAATCGGCAGAGGGATATTTAGTTTAAAGAAAAATTGAAAGCAAACGGAAGGAATATTTATGTTTTTACTAATTCGGATAGTTGATATATTTTTTAGAGTTTATAGTTATTTTATTTTGGCGAGAATATTTTTATCTTGGATACCAGTGGATCACTATAACCCAATAGTACAATTCATATATAGAATTACCGAACCTATTTTAGCACCTTTTAGAGTAATTTTACCTTTGGGAAGTGTGGGGTTAGACCTATCACCGATAATTGTCTTTTTTTTATTGAATCTACTTCATAGTTCAATAATTAATATACTTGTAAGATTAGCACTTTAGCATAGATATTTAAAAATTTACTTATGTTTGTAGAAGTGGGCAAAGAATTAGTTGGATTGAATTATTAAATGAGGGGGAATGATTGAATGAGAATTACGCCAATGGATATTGAACAGCAGGAGTTTAGTAGATCTTTTCGAGGATACAACGAGGAAGAGGTAGATGATTTCTTAGACAAGATTGTGAAAGACTATGAGGAATTAATAAATGAAAATAACAAACTTAATGAAGAAATCGAAAGAATGAAAGAACGACTGAAAGAATATAGTGAGATTGAAGAAACCTTAAGAAGTGCTTTGTTAAATGCCCAAAAATCAGCCGAAGAAATGAAAAAGAAGGTAGAAAATGAGGCTAAGATGATTATAGAAAAAGCAAAGATGGAAGCAGAAATGATAAAACAGCAAGCTTCTCAAAAGGGAGATGAAATAAAAAATGAAATTGATAATCTTAGAAGATATAAATTCATTTTTAAAGAAAGACTTAAGTCTATGTTGAACTTATATCTAAACATGATAGAAACTGAAGAATTTGAAGAACAGGGAGGTTATGAGTTTACTAAGAAAAGCACAAATGATATAAAAATAGATGAAGCGAAAGTAGAAAAAAATCTTAAAGGTCTTGATGAAGAAGTACCGAAAAATGGATAATAACATAAATGATTTTTTTAAAATAGTGGGGAATAATATTATAATTAAATCTAAAATTATTCCCAATTCATCCAAAGATAGGATTATGGGCATATATAATAATGCTTTAAAGATTGCTATTGCTGCGCCACCAGTTGAAGGAAAAGCAAATAAAAAATGCATATCTTTTTTAGCCAAATATTTTGATATCGCAAAATCAAAAATTAAAATAATTTCAGGAATAAACAGTAAAGGCAAACTTATTAAGATTAATGATATTAACCCAAAAGAATTTTTCAATAAAATAGAGAAAATTGTTTAAGAACTTAGAATTTAAAATTCCGGCGTCAGAATATTGTTAACGTACATAGTTATACTGTTTGCCAGTTACTTATGAGATATGCGAGATACGATATGCGAGAATGATTGACATAAACTAAATTAATATGATATTATTACGTAGATTTAAAATAAAAAATATTTGTTTATTTTGTACGAGAAAGAGTAGGTAGATGCAATTTAATAGCGAACAGGGATAGTGCAAGCCTGTAATTTTTATCTATCGAAAATCTTCTCTGTATTTCTAATTGAAATTAAATAAAGAGTAAATTAGAACGGTAAATATCGTTAAAATGGGGAGTAAATTTATTGGCAAATCTAAATATATTTACTTCTTGAGTTCATTATCGTGAGATAATGAAAAATATTAGGTGGTATCACAAGAAATTTAGACCTCTTGTCCTTTTAAGTGACAAGGGGTTTTATTATAATGTAATTAATATCACGCAATTTAAAAGAAAATCCGAAGTTAAAAGGCGAATTATTTTAGAAAAGAATAAATTTTAACATAATTACTAAGGGAGACATTATAATAAGAACAAAAAATACCAAAAGGTAGAAAGGTTTTATGGTGTAGACTTACTATCTTTTGACAATCTTAATGCTATAAGGAGAGATTTCTATGGAAATAGAATATAAAGACACTTTAAATTTACCTAAAACAAAATTTAAAATGAAAGCCAATTTAGCACAAGAAGAACCTAAAATGCTAAAATTTTGGGAAGAAGAAGAAGTATACAAAAAAATATTGAAAAAAAAGAAAGGTCTAAAAAAATATATTTTACATGATGGCCCTCCCTATGCTAATGGTAATATTCATATAGGAACTGCCTATAATAAAATATTAAAAGACATAATTCCTAAATATAAATCAATGAATAATTTTAATGCTTATTATGTACCCGGTTGGGATACCCATGGACTGCCCATAGAATATCAAGTTATAAAGAATCAAAAATTATCCTTAAGTGAGATTAACCCAGTTGAACTAAGGAGAAAGTGTAAAGAATATGCTCAACATTATATTAATGAACAGAGAGAAGAATTTAAACGTTTAGGGGTAATGGGTGATTGGGAGAACCCTTATTTAACCTTTAATCCAGCTTATGAAGCAGAACAGATAGATATTTTTGGAAAAATGTATTCTAAAGGATACATATATAAGGGATTGAAACCCATTTATTGGTGTACTAATTGTGAAACAGCTTTAGCTGCTGCAGAAATTGAATATCACGATAAAGAATCTTTTTCTATTTACGTAAAATTTTTAGTCAAGGATAATCTGGAGAAAATATTTCCTGAAGCTAATTCAGGAGAAAACTATGTAGTTATCTGGACTACTACTCCCTGGACTATTCCAGGAAATATGGCCATTGCCCTCAATCCAAATATTGAATACAGTTTGCTCAAGACAGAAAAAGGGAATCTCTTGTTAGCTTCTGGCTTAGTAGAAAGAGTGATGAAAGAAGTTGGAATTAAAAATTACCAAATTATTGGAAAAGAAAAAGGTAAGTTATTAGAAGGTATAAAATGTAAGCACCCTATTTTTGAAAGAGATTCTGTAATTATACTAGGTGATCATGCTACTTTAGAAGAAGGGACTGGTTGTGTTCATACTGCACCAGGACATGGACAAGAGGATTATGAGATAGGAATGAAATACAAAATTCCGATATTTACCACTCTCAATAGTCAGGGAAAATTTAACCAGGAAGGTGGAAAATTTGAGGGATTGACTTACCGGGAAGGCAATACCGCTGTAATAGAAGAACTGGAAGAAAACGGAAATTTATTAAAAGTTGCTAAAATAACCCATTCTTACCCTCATTGTTGGCGTTGTAAAAAACCAGTAGTATTTCGGGCTACCGAACAGTGGTTTGTTTCGATAGAAGCTTTTCGTGATTTAGCTTTATCTGAAATAAAAAAAGTTCAATGGGTTCCTGAATGGGGAGAAGAAAAAATTTATGGTATGGTTCAAAATAGAAGCGATTGGTGTATTTCTCGCCAAAGGGTATGGGGAGTGCCTATACCTGTTTTTTATTGTAAAAAATGTAGAGAGATTATTGTAAATAACGAAACTATTAATAGAGTTAAAGAGTTATTTCTAAAAAAGGGTTCAAATTCTTGGTTTGCTATGTCTGCTAGTGAAATATTACCCAAAGGCTATCGGTGCCCCTATTGCAAAGGTCAGGAATTTGAAAAAGAAAAGGATATAATGGATGTCTGGTTTGACTCGGGATGTAGTCATGCTGCCGTACTAAAGAAAAGAGAGGAACTTCATTGGCCAGCAGAGTTATATTTAGAAGGGACAGATCAACATAGAGGATGGTTCCAGACTTCTCTTTTAACTTCAGTGGCAGCTTTTAAAAAAGCTCCTTACAAAACTGTTTTAACTCATGGATTCATTGTTGATGCTGAAGGCAAGAAAATGTCCAAATCATTGGGAAATGTCATTGCTCCCCAGGAGATAATTAAAAAATACGGAGCAGATATATTAAGATTATGGGTTGCTTCTTCTGACTATCAGACCGATATCAGGATTTCTAATAGGATATTAGAACAGTTAGTAGAAATATATCGGAGAATTAGAAATACTGCTCGCTTTATCTTGGGGAATCTATATGACTTTAATCCTGAGACCGATATAATTTCTTATGATAAACTTACAGAATTAGATAGATTGCTTTTAAGTAATTTTCAAGGTTTAATTAAAAGAGTGAATGAAGATTATGAAAAATTTGAATTTCATTCTCTTTATCATGAAATTCATAATTTTTGTACTATCAATCTTAGTTCATTTTATTTAGATATAATTAAGGATAGGTTGTATACTGCTTTTTCTAATTCCATAGAACGTCGATCAGCTCAAACGGTCTTATATCAGATATTAGATGATTTAGTTAAGCTGATTGCTCCGGTATTAAGTTTTACTGCAGAAGAGATCTGGCAGCACTTAACAGAGATCAAAAAAGATGAAATAAGCGTTTTTCTTACTTCCTGGCCTAAAATAAAAGAAGAATATATTGATAAAGATTTAGAACAAAAATGGGAAGATATTTTAAAGATCAGGAAAGATGTATTAAAGGCATTAGAATTAAAAAGACAGAAGGGCTATATAGGTAATTCTTTAGAAGCACAAGTAAATATCTATACTGAAGACCAGGAAATATATGATTACTTGAAATCCTTTAAAGGACAATTAGAAACAATCTTTATTGTCTCTAAAGTGAAGTTAGTCTATGGGAAAAAAGATCTGATATCTGATATCTATCAAGGAGAAGAAATGCCTGTTATTAAAGTACTAATAACTAAAGCCCCAGGTAATAAATGTGAAAGATGTTGGGGTTATAGTGAAACAGTAGGAGAAGACCAAGAGTATCCTACCATTTGCTGTAAATGTGCCAAGGTAATGCACAGTCACTTTAATGAGCAAAATGCTTAATAAAGGAAAGATAATGAAATTTATTGGCTGGGCAATATTGGTAATACTGTTAGATCAAGGTAGTAAGTTTTTTATTCAACAAAAAATGAAAATTGGAGAGTCTATACCTATAATTAAAGGGATATTTCATATTACTTATATAGAAAATCCTCGAACTGCCTTTGGAATTTTTCAATATCAAACTATATTTTTCGTAATAGCAATTTTAATTTCGGTAATTTTGATTATTTTAATTTCCAGAAAGATGGTTTTTAAGAAGGACTCTCTTGTGTATATTCCTTTAACCCTGGTTTTGGGTGGGGCGATAGGCAATCTTATTGATCGGCTGAGAACTGGTCGAGTTACAGATTTTTTAGATTTTCGAATTTGGCCAATCTTTAACTTTGCTGATACAGCAATAGTATGCGGTATGTTAATATTAGTAGTTTATTTTTTGTTTTATGCCAAAGAAGAGAATAAGGAGTAGAATATAATGTATAGAATTTTATTCCACATTGGTTCATTTCCTATTTATTCTTATGGAGTAATGATTGCTTTAGCCTTTGTAACAGGAATATTGTTTGCTATGAGAGAAGCAAAAAGATATGAAGAAGATCCGGAGAGAATTTTAGATATAAGCTTGTATATTATTATAGGTGCTCTAATAGGAGGTAGATTAGGATATGTAATATTTCATCTTGATTATTATACAAAAAGCCCTTTGGAAATATTTTATTTCAGGCAAGGAGGATTGTCTTTTTTAGGAGCTTTTATTTTGGCTTATATTCTTAGTTTGTGGTATGTCAAAAGAAGTAAGCTTTCATTTTGGAAATATACTGATATTATTGCCCCATCTATTGCTCTTGGTTTAGGAATTGGGAGAATAGGTTGTTTTTTGAATGGATGTTGTTTTGGTGTGGTATCGGAAAAATATGGAATCAAATTTCCTGCTTTAAATATGCCTCCTGTATATCTGCAACAGTTAAAAGATGGATTAATTGCTTCTGGAAGTTCCCACAGTTTACCGGTAATTCCCACTCAACTTTGTTCTTCCCTGTATGGATTTTTAATTTTTATTATTCTTATCTGGATAAAAAAGTATAAAAAATATGATGGGTTTATTTTCTTGATTTTCTTGATATTGTATTCTATATCTCGTTTTATCATAGAATTTTTTAGATTCCATGAAGATGATTATATATTTTTAAATTTAACTGTTACCCAAGCTATTTGTATTATTATTGCCTTTTGTTCATTAATTTTTATGCGTATTTTAAATAAAGATAAAGCTAAATAAGTAAGATAAAACATAAAGCTAAAGGTGTAAAACCATAATTCAAAACCTAAAGTTTTTATCTTAGCTTTAGATTTTAGGTTTTGGTATTAAGTTTTGCATTTTGTGCTTTTAGTTATAAGAATAATGGAGAGGTATAATGTATTGGGCCTCTACAGTAAAGGATATTCCTGATAAATGGAAGAAAGAGAAAAAACTATTTTTTATGATGGTGAAGATAAGATTAGAATCGATACTTATCTAACCAGGGAAGGAATGCTCCCTTCCAGATCTCAAGTCCAGAACCTAATCACTCAAGGCAAGATAAAAGTAAATAATAACCTGATTAAACCAAGTTATCTATTAAGAAATGGAGATAAAATTGATCTATATTTACCAGAAGTTAAAGAATTAGAAATTAAGGCAGAAAAAATCCTTTTAGACATTGTCTATGAAGATGAATATCTAATTGTGATTAACAAGCCACCAGGAATGATAGTTCATCCAGCTGGGAAAATACGTTCTGGTACTTTAGTCAATGCCTTATTATATCATTGTCAAGGTTCTCTATCAGGGATAGGTGGGATAATTAGACCAGGAATTGTTCATCGGTTAGATAAAAATACTTCAGGTATAATGGTAGTTGCCAAAAATGACTTTGCCCATCTTGATTTGTCTCGTCAAATAAAAAATCGTCAGATAACTAAAAAATATATTGCTTTAGTTTATGGAAAGGTAGAAAATGAATCGGGGATTATCGATGCGCCAATCGGTAGAAATTTAAGAGACCGAAAAAAAATGGCAGTGATTGAAGGGAAGAGCAGAGCTGCCTTAACTAAATTTAAAGTATTGAAGAGATTTTTAGATTACACTTTGCTTGAAATAGAGATCTACACTGGTAGAACTCATCAGATAAGGGTTCACTTGTCTTTTATTGGCTATCCTGTGGTAGGTGATAAAGTATATAGCCGCAAAAAGCAGGTATTAGATATAAATAGACAAGCCTTGCATTCATACATTTTAGGCTTTGTCCATCCTTTTATCAAAAGATATATGGAATTTCATGCTCCTTTACCGAATGATATGCAGAAACTGATTAATTATTTAGAAAAACGCGAGAGGTAAAAAATAATTTAGAATTTAGATGAAAAATTTTCAGTTTTTAATTTTTACCCGTTAAAAGAGATAGGAGTTTTAGCTTGTCCGCTTTTGGGGAAATAAGTTTAGGGTTAAGGGATAAGGGAGTTTACTTTCCTAACTACTATGGGAAATTATATCTTTAATAGCCTGGGGATCTATTTTAATTAAAAGACTTTTTTCATGAGAATAAGTGACCATACCAGGTTTGGCATTTTTGGGTTTTTTTACATATTTTTTCAGAGTATAATCAACTAGTACTTTTTTTTCATTTCTAGCCTTACTGAAATAAGCAGCTAATTGGGCAGCTTGAAGTAAGGTGCTTAGTGGTGGAGTCTGGTAGCCACCTCTATTTTTAATAATTACATGGGAACCATGAATAGTTTTTGTATGTAACCAGATATCATTTCCTGATGCAAGTTTTAGAGTTAAAAAATCATTCTGTTGGTTGTTTTTACCTACATAAATTTCCCAACCATCTTTAGAAACATATTTTGTCGGTTTTAATTTATTTCTTTCTTTTTTCTGCTTTTTGACAGGGGCAATTACTTTCTTGGCCAATCCCAATTTTACTAATTTATTATAAATTTCTTGCAGATTAGAAAGAGAATTACTATTCTGCTTATATAATTTTTGGAGGTCTTCTAATTGGGAGAGTTTTTCCTGGTTACTATTTAATTGTTCAGAAATTATTTTTAGACTATCTTTTGTTTTTCTATATTTTTTGAAATATGACTGAGCATTCTGTAAGGGAGTTAGACTCTTATTTAAGGGAATGGTTATAACTTCTTGTTGAGGAGAGTAATAGTTAATAGTGGTGATTTTTGCCTCCCCCCTTTTAATATTCCCAAGATTTGATTTTATCAATTCACCCATCAATTTGTATCTATCACAGTTTTTCACTTCTAAGATTTTATTCTGGTAAATATTTATCTTTTCATTTAGTTTGGCCATATTTTTATTGATTATGCGTTTTAATTTATTCTTTAAAGAAATAATTTCTCTTTCTTTTTCTTCTTCCGTAAAAAAATATTTTAAGCAGGAGTTTGTATCATTAAATGATAATTTGTTACAGCGCGGGGATTTCCTGGATTCAATTAGTGAATAAGTCTTTATCTTTCTAGATTGTGGATCTAAAAAGATAGTGGGATTAAAATGTTGGTGTTTAATGTTTTCTATAATCCTGTTTAAAGAAGACCATAAAAATTCTAATTCCCTAGATGATA
>Ga0190359_1000198_pt1 | contig 40184 bp, 48 predicted proteins | sample 48721823_MG_FD_161269 | JGI IMG/M metagenome (GOLD analysis project Ga0190359, IMG submission 161269) | Hydrothermal vent microbial mat bacterial communities from Southern Trench, Guaymas Basin, Mexico - 4872-18-2-3_MG | ecosystem: Environmental > Aquatic > Marine > Hydrothermal vents >...
ACCTTCGTCGCGGCGGAAACCAAATCGCATTCAATCGCATCTTCCCAGGAAGACAACGAGGAATAATCTCCGCCAGACTCCTTAATTGTGCAGACAAACTCTGTCATAGATTGGTTCTTATTAGTAATTCAGCTATTTTAATAGTGTTAGCCGTATTTGTTTTTTACTTGTCTTAATAAAATCTTTGGTATTTTCATATATATTCATTTCTAATCTCTATCCCGAATTTTCGGGACAGAGTTAGAAATCAATCTAGGATAAGGTAATTTCTAAGGTAAGCTCCCAAGTCTGCCCACTGCTCTTTGTGCCTTGCGAGGATACTTTCCGGTTTAATAATTTACCACTGGAAGCCGCATTTAATACGCCAAATTCGTTCCATGCTTGATTGGCATCAGAAGATCCATAACTGGCTTTCCAAGTAGCTTTCTGACTTGAACCATAAGTAGGATAACCTGACTCCATTGTTTTTTTAACACCTGAAGTAAAAGTTGATTCAGTATCACTCGCTGAGGCTGATCCTGTTCCAGTTCCGACAATTAAATTGGCATTGCTGTTGTTGTATTGTGTTCCGCCTGTTCCACAAATCAACTTCCATATTTCATTGATACCTTCATTACAGAGCACATTTCCTTCAATCTTTGTAAATTGAGGAACACCAAATAATTTAATTGCCTCTGCTTTTGAATAAATCTTTTTAGCTTTTGCATCAGCCGCATTAGCATAACGAGCAATTTTCCATTCTGCCTTCTCAAATATTTTTTCAATCAAATTCCTTTTTTGATTGATTGACACAGCATCGTTTCCAATGCCTTTATCTTTATTCACCATCATTTATACCTCCTTCCTGAGCTTCATTTTCTTGAGTTTCCTCTTTAAGATCCTGAAGCTCTTTAATTTCTTTATCAATGTTTTTTTGTATGTCCGCAATTTGCTTTTCAACTTCCTTTGCCGACTCAACAAATTTCTTCGCTTTGTCTAAAGGAAATTCCCTATAAGCATCAACTGACGGATCATACATTGAAATCATTTTGTCCATATTTTTCTCCTTTCTTTTTTTATTGATTTCTTCCAATAGCTAAAACTTCAAATGTAATGCTTACATCTGAACCAGTAACATCACAATTAACCCTGATAAACTTGCCAAAGTTGGTTATTCTTTTTGCTTCTTTAGTTGGCGCTGACACTTGGGTAAAAGCAGTATGTGTATACCAAGTATTTCCGTCAGGCGAATCTTCAATAGTCACATCAAGAGTATCACCAGAAGATACTTCAGTTACATTTAAATAAACAGCTAATTCATCAGAATCAGAAACATCAACTGCGTCAGATTGCTCATCTGCAGTTATTTCAGCGCTTTTCCTAATTGTGTAAAATCGTTTAATCATTTTTTTTCCTTTCTATTAAGTATTCTTTTTATTTACCTCTGATAGCTTGTCCTCTGGATTTGCTTGTTTTGGTTCTTCTGTTAAAGACACTTCATTTCTTAACCTTTTTCTCTCTAATTCTTCCCATTCTTTTTTTTCTACTAACTCAAATCCTTCATCTGCTGGAAGTTTCTTTACCCATTTACCAACTCTTTTCCCAGTCGTCTCATCAACTAAAGAACCGGGATCAGGTTTCCAAATAAAACCAAAACGATACATTGCAATTACTTTAGTTACTGGAAGAATGTTGCCAAAAGAATTTTTAAGGTAATAAACCTCTTTATCGTCATAGATGTTTAATTCTTTTTCAAGAATATTTTTCATATTTCATTCTCCTTTCTATGTTAATAAACATAACTTAGAGGGGTGGGACAAAAACCCCACCCCCTCTAAAATTAGGCAGCATCTTGCGCTTGAATATGAACAGCATATCTGCCTAAAACCGTATCATCTTTTACCTCGCCAACTCCATAAATTTCATCCCCGACTAATTCGGTAGCCAATGCTCTAATGTTGTAATCAGCTTGGATTCTTGGCCCAAGTTGCATCACCAGAGCAAAGGCTTCTTTATGGAACAATAAATTGTGTGAAACTTTTGGACTTGTTCCTGTAGTTGGAACTTGGTTCGTCCAGAAAATTCCTTCAAGCCCATATAAGCTTCCGATATTAGCCGTTTTAAGAGCTTGTGAATCTCCCCGATAATCATACCTAACAACTTCCGGAATCTCCAATAACGCCCTTTTCTGAGCCGCAGAAATAACCAAGTAACGATTTTCTGAAGGCACATCATTCTCATCAAGAACCTGAAGTGCATCCAGAATGGTTGAAAGAGTAATCTTAGAACTCGTAGTTCCTTTAGTTGTTGCCACACCTGAATATAACGCCAATAAATCACTATCAACCTGTTTCGCAAGAGCATAACCCATCTTTTGGGTATATGCCGCTCTCAAATCTGGCTTTGACTGAATTTTGGCAATATCTTCAATTCTGACTGCGACATACTTATGCTTATTGACTGTTAAAGTAATCTTACCCTCTGTGTTAGCTGAAAAAGTAACTTCTGTATCAGCTGTTTTGTCACCAGTGGAAAGATTTTTAACATAATCAATATGCACCGTATCACCAAAATTTTTTACTTCCTCAGAATACTTTTTAATCACCAAATTTCCCATTACCAGTTTTGATTCTTTTGCTTTCAAAACATCTAGCGACCATATCTCAGGAATAAAATCGGCAACAGTGGTAGTAGTTACATTTGGCATTTTTTAATTCCTTTCTATTTGATCAAGCCCTCTGCCACTTGTCTATCAATTTCTTCTTTATTAGCTTCAAACCATTCCAGATCCCCCTGATGTTCTGCTAACTCTGCTCTGGTAAAAATATGCCTTTCTTCTTTTTTTTGGTTAGACGGTGGAATTTCAGGGGCTGGACCATTATTAGTTTGTAAATTTTCTCCGCCAGAATCGTTGGGCTTTTGACTGCCTGCTTTAGCTTTGTCAATTCCCTCTTGTAAATATCTGGCCTGTTGGATGTAATCGCTTTCCGGACTTCCTTTAAGTGATTCAAAGGAATCCTTGAAAGACCGATATACATCAGGATAGTTCGCTCTGATATTTGCCATATAAGCATCGTGGGCTTTATTGTTTAATTCTTCTTCCCGAAGATCTAACCTCTCCTGATCACTAAGTTTTTGCTTTGCCCGATCTGCCTCACTTTGATACTTACTGACATCTTCACGAGCTATCCTCAAATCTTCTTGAAGTTTTTTTAAGTTTTCTTGAAGATTTTTATTTTCCTCCTCTATTCTTTTAAGGCGTTCGGTTTCTTGAACCTGAGGAGTATTGCCTTGCTGATTTTTCTCTGGATTCTCACCCAAAGATTTTTTATCATCAGACATAATAAGTTCTCCTTTCCGCCGATTCGCACCGGCTATTCGCTGAATCTCTCCAGCGAAATTTTATTATTTTATTTTTAACTTGAATGCTCGTTTATATTATACTAATTTTCAAAAGGTTGTCAAGGGTTATAATATTTTTCTCTTGTTGGCGTTGGCGCTTTCGGAAGAACTGCTTTTTTCTTTTTAACCGCTTTAATTATCCCCTCATATTTTGTTTTTTCTTTCTTTTTTATTTTCGCTTCAGGTGTTTCTAAAAGTTTTCCTCGCCTTTCTTTCTTTTCTTGGAATATCCTTTCTTTCGCTGGTATTCTTGTTTTTATTTCTTTTTTCTTTACTGGTTTTAATGGAAGTTTAGGTATTTCTAATGGAGTAATTTCTTTTGGCTCTTTATATCTAAAATTCTCTAAAATTTCTTTTGCTTGTTTTTCAGTCATCTTTCCTTCTAAAATATCACCGCGAATATCATCTTGTAAATCTTTAATATTTGTAAGCAAATACTGCCATCCTTTCATTTCCCGATAAGAAGGAATTAAAACTTTAAGCGACCGTTCTGGGCCTTTTTCTTTGTCTAAATAATAATCAGGGCTTTCCATCCAACGATAAATCATTTTAGAGAATGGCGGCAAATATCCTAACGAAAATGGATAGCTTGGATCAAGTGGCAACCATGACTCGCCGGCATTGATTAAATTCCAATACTTGCGTTCAAATGCTTTTCCTTTTTCTGACTCATGCCAATCCTGTGTTTTATTGATAATAACTGCCGCCACTTTCGGCCTGAGTGCTTTTCCGCCGATTAAATATTCTCCACCTCTTTTAATCACTTTTATCAGATAACTTAATGGGAACATTATGCCAGAATGCAATGATTTCTCAAAAGCTGAACGGTTTGGATTATATAAGAAAAGCGGAACTGCTTCTTCAAAAGCGGTATATCTTCCTAGCTTCAATGCCTCACGAATTGCATTGTCAAAAATTGCCGATTCTTTTCCTTGGGATAAAACTGTCTTTGTTTCATCAGCTAAATGGGCTTTTGCTCCACTAAAGCCATATTTTTTAATTATCTGCGCAATCGCTTCAGGATCATCAGCAAGCGGTTTATAAAAAACTTTTTTAAGATATGGAATTTCTTCTACACTTTTTAATCCATGCTTTTTAAGATATGCTTTAACAACCGGCATATTTTTCAGCGCTTCATCTGTTTTCAAAAGAAGGCCAAGTCCATAAGCATTAGCTTCGTTTTTAACCATAAATGGCAACTGCCTCCAACCACTCAGCAAAATATCTTCAGTGTATCCTAAAGCGCCAGATAAAACCGCTCGCTGTCCTTTAGTTAATTCTGGATGCAAAAAATCTCCAATAGTCCTTTTTAACTTTATTTGGTTTTGGACAGCTTTTCTTATTAACGATCCGGCAGGCAATTTATCCGCCCTAATTTCTCCCCATATCTTTACTTCTGGAACTTGCTGAAACCAAAATAATGTCCTTAAATGAAATCTGCCAAGAGTATAGTAAAAATATGCCGCATTATACCAACTGCTATATGATCTTAATTTGTTAATCAAATGAGTTGGAATCCCTGCTTCTTCCCAAGAAGTTACAAATGCCTGTCTGGCTGACTTATCTAATTTCTCTGCCTTCATGGCAACTTCACTGGAATACTTTGACTTACTTAAAATTTCAGCAACAATTTCTTTCCAAACACTTTTCCCTAATTCCCTTTCAGTTGGTCTGTAAATCGGGACATCTTTTCCCCCAATACTTATCATCGGCTTTTGAAGTTTTTTCTTAATTACTTCCCTTGCTCTTTCCGCATCCCTGCCAAAAACATCATACAAACTTTTATCTAATTTATTTCTAATCTTCTGATAAATTGCCTTTGAATTTTGTGGGACAAAAAATCTTCCAATTACCCCTTCTTTTAATTTGTTGATTGCCTTTCCAAGCAATGCTTTCCGTCCCTCTAAAAATGATGCATCGCCTTTAGGTAATTCCCTCACGCCCTGATTATAAAGAGTATCAAATCCCTGCTCTTTGACTGTTTTCTTTGTCCACGCTCCAATCGGCTCGGTCATTTTAAATTTATATTCCTTCGGCGGAGTGATTGCCTTTTGTTTCCCAGCTTGGATAAATTTTTTAGATATTTCTGGTCCTTTAATTCCTTTCACAATTTCATCATATTTTTTTAGAATCTCTGCTTTTAATTCTTGCGGTGTCCCTCTCCAAGTTCCCGAGTGAACGCCTTTATACATAAATGAAGCCAACGCCTTTAATTGTTCTTCTGGTGTTTTGAAATGCATTCCAGTAAAATCAGTCTTACCAACTTCTTCTATTGCCTCTTTAAGTTTTTTAACACTTCCCTTGTCTTTAATAATTCCTGCTAAAGTATCATCGCTCATTTTTGCCGCATCTTCAATTTTTGTAATTCCGTTTGCTTTCAAAATTCTTTTAACTGTTTGAGAAATCATTGGCAGATCATCAACTTTCGGATTATAAACACTGTCAAGAAATGAAACAATATTTTTCTTGTTAATTGTCATTCCTTTTTCTTTCATCACCCCTAAAAAATATGCCTCTGCCGCGGCTCTTATTTCTTTATCTTTAAAAACAGAAACTTTATTTATTGCTTTTTCGCCAAAGAATTTTTTAAAGGCCGATTCTGCCGCCTGATAATCAGCCGCATTTCCAATATATTTTTTCGCCTTTGTTATTTTTTGAAATGCCGCCCCAACAAAAGGCAAAGGAGTAATCATTGACCCTCCAAACTTTATAGCTTCTCTTTTAGCCCCTTCCTTTGTTAGCTTAATTGGCTTAAATCTTTCCTTACCTTCTGGTATCGCCCTACGGGCTATATCTGTTGCTACTGCGCCGCCGGCTAATTTCTTTGCCGCCGCACTAATTGCTTTTCCAACCGGTGTTGAAATCGGGCGAGCCGCTGTAATAAATTGTAATCCTCTGCCAACCTTGCCAACCGCTTTCGGAATCGTTGGAGTAAAAGCCTTTTTAATCCCTCCAGTAAAAACTGCCTTACCTGCTTTTGGAATGCCTTTAGCTAAACTAACTGCCGGACTCACCGCGGTTATTGCCGCAACTGCTGATGCCGCATCTCCTAAAACTTTTTGAGGAGTAAACGGCTCTAATTCTTTCTGCACGCCAGAAATGCCGCTTTTAATTTTTTCTAAATTTGCTTGAGTAATCTTCAAAGATTTCCGGTAAGCTTCTTTGGATATTTTCCCAGCTTCTTTTTTTGCTTTTAGCGCAGTTATCTGATCGTTTATCCGTTTTACTTCTTTTTCGTATTCTTTAATTTGAATATTTGCCGATGGTGCGGCGGCAATATCCTTTCCAAACCCAACTATACCCTTGCCAATACCTTTAGCAAATCCCCCCAACCGCTCTACTGCCTCAAGAGGATTTAAACTATAAAGATATTCTAATCCTTTGCCAATAGTTCTCAATGGAATTGAAAACCAAGCTCGGCGAGGTTTAGTTTCTTCCTTCTCCTTTGCTTCTTTAGCAACCGCCCTTGCGGCAAAATATTCTCCCAAATAAGGATAGATTTTTATCTTTTTTGGTTTTTCTTTAAATTCTTTATTTCCTTCTGGAATATACATAATTTTTATTTACCAAAATTTTAATCTTCCCAAAAACCTTTTCGCTTGGCTTTTAGCTCTCTCAAAATAATTGCTAACTTTTCCTGAAACCGCTTTCTTTATTACGCCAACATCTGACGGTAACCTCTTAAAAGTTTTTGGAGTATATGTTTTTTTAGTATAAGAAATGAATTTCTTTGCCGCTGGAATTGCCGGCGAGAATGGCGTTGTCAGTTTCCGTTTAGGAGCATAACCTCTCAAACTCGGCTCTTCTTTGTATCCATACATCCTTGCCCAGTCTTCAATGGTCTTGCCTTTCCATTGTCCTATGCCTTGGCCAGTGGCGGTAAATACCTTTTGGAGATCAGGCCGCCTTGCGTAAATTTGCCCTAATGCCCCACTTATTTTATTGCCTCCAAACAGCCCTTTAATTTTAGAAACAGCAGTAGAAGTTATGCGTTTAAATATGCCTTGTCTAGGAGCATAGCTTTTAAGGGTTGGCTCTTCTTTGTATCCATACATCCTTGCCCAGTCTTCAATGGTCTTGCCTTTCCATTGTCCTATGCCTTGGCCAGTGGCGGTAAATACCTTTTGGAGATCAGGCCGCCTTGCGTAAACTGCACCAAGAGCACCGCCGATTTGGCTCGGCTGAAATATCTTTTTCGCCGCAGTTCCAATCGCTCTGCCAATTGTCTTAATATCTTTAGGAAGCTGAGCCATCTTTTCTTTGCTAAAATCTTCTTTAAATTGAGACTTGACTTTCTGAATCGCTTCTATCGTTTTCGGGCCAACATAACCTGTTATTCCTTTTCTATAGGCCCCGATTGCTTTTAAATCTTTTTGCAATTCTTCAACAGCTTTTCCTCTGTCTCCAATCTTAAATTTAGATTTAATTATTTTTGCTACCGTATCTGAAGGCTTTGGAACTTCTGCAATTTTTTCCCGTAGAAATTCTTTAGGGGATGTAGTTTTAATAATATCAACTGCCTTCTGAATTTTCTCTCCAACATCAGCTCCTATGTTTAATCCTTTTCCAATAATTCCTTCTGGCCTGTCAAGCATATATCTGCCGACAGTTAATTTCATTTTTCCAAATTTCCCTTCTTCTTGCGCAACTTCTTTCCAAACATCCTCTTTTATTTTTTGCTGGTATTTTTGTATATCTTCTGAACTCATTAGTTTAAAATCAACATCCCTGTATCTTTTTTGAGATGGAATAAATTCTCCTGTCTCATTCAACATTCCCCATTGTTTAGTTTTCGGATCTTGGTATTCAACGATTACATTTCCATTTTCATCCTGCCGGTAAATTTCTTTTACTTTAATTTTCTCTCCTCGCTCATTTGTTATTGTTCTTTCAGTAATTTCTCTCCAAACTCCCATATCAGGATCATAAACATATCCTTCTTTTTGGTAACTCTGGGTAGGGTCAAATTCCCAGCTTGTTTTAAAATTGCCGGCTTTGTCAATTTTTTGAATTGCTTTAAAATTAGGATCAGAAAAAATCCTGCCGGTAAAATTTCCTTTATCGTCTCTTATTGGAATATTGGCTTTCCAAAAGCCATCAGTTTCAAAATGCTCCTGAACGCCTTTTAATGCATTATCTATTTTCTCCCACACGCTTTCAGTTAAATAAGGGCTATAAGCAAGATTGCTTAATTCTTTGATATAATCATCAGTCAGCTTAATCATTTCAACCGCATATTTTTCAGCATTGATATCGCCGGCATTTAATCTTTTCTCTAAAATGGTTTTTTGCTCAAAGTAATTATTTTTTACTTCGCTATATTTTTCTCTTACTTCTTTTTCTCTCGCCTGCCTTATTTTTTTCGCATTTGCCTCGCTGATTTTTTCTTTTTGCTTTTCATATTCCTGAGCTTCCTTGACTAACGAATCTATCCGCCCGATTAAAGTAAATTGCTTATTAACATCCGCTTCTGTCTCCAGCCGCCTGTTGAGATAATTATAGTAAACTTCTAAATTTTCATCAAAACTATCGCCTAAATCTCCCCGTTTATACTTTAGCAACATATCCCTGTCTTCAAGGGCAACCTGCTTATTATACTCTGCTAAAGCTTCTCTATTGATTGAATCCATCGTTGAAACATAGCGATTGTAATAAAGTATCTGTTTTTCCGGATCTTCGGCGCTCTGCGCAATGTCAAGATAAAACTTTGCCAAATCCATCTTGTTTGCTGTCTGTTGGTTTATGTCAAATTTAATTTTCAATTCCGCCCTTCTAACTTTTTCCCATTGGGCATTTTGGATGTCTTTTTGGATTTCCAGATATTCATTGCTGTCAGGATCAATATTTCTTAGCAAGTCTTCTTTAAATCTAATATAATCATCCGGCTCAATCGTTTTAGCAACTTTAAAGCCAAAATCCATTTGCTTGTTAATGTGCTGTTCGGTAATATCATCTAACTTTTTCTGCGTAGTAAAATATTCCAAACTGTCTGGATCAAGAGTCTTTAACCGCTCAGTCAGATATTCTGAATAAACCGCATAACCAATTAAACCATCCTTATAATCTTCTGTTATTTGCCGGTATTCCAAATTAGCTTTCTCTTTGTATTCTTTTTCCAGTTTTTTATTGTAAGCATTAGTAACGTCTTTTATCCTTTTTTTTATCGTAAAATAATCGTGCGTTCCTTCTGTAAGCCCAGCTAATTTATTTTGGAGAAAACTAATATACTCTTCAAACGAAATAATGCCATCCCTGTAATCTTCTGTCATCTGCCGATATTCCAAATCATAAAGGCGAGGCTTAGCCACTGCAGTCGGCATATAAATGCCGCCCCCTCTTTTGCGACGGCTTCTTCTTTTAAGGGTTAATTTTTTTGTTGATCGTCTTAAAGCCATAAATTTTTATTCAAATTTTCTTTTAGGGCTTCCCTTTTGTAATGCTCTGCTCATCCTTAACCTTGGAGGGACTTTATCAATCGGTTGCTCTTCTTTTTTGTTTTGCGATTGGTCAAGCAATGGCTTTGTTTTTTCTTCTGGGCCGGGTTTCCCTTTTCTTAATTCAACGGCAGGAGAATATTCTGCTCCTTCTGCGTTTTCAAGATGATAGGCAAATAATTCTTTTACTCCGTCAGGCAGTAAATCAAACTGCCTTGAATTTATAAATTCTAAATGCCGGGCATTATGCGCTTCAAAATCTGGGACACTTCCCGGATCAGTCGGCGGCACTTCCTGCCCATTAGCCATCTGGTAATTTTCTTGGTCAGCTAAAGCCGCTGATTGCAATTGTTCCTCTTCGGAAGGACCAGCTTCTCCTTCTTCCCCAGCTCCAGCCGGGACCGCTCCTTCGCCTTCCATTATTTTGGCTTTTGCCTCTGCTTCAATTTTTGCATCAATCATTTTCTCTATTGCAATTTTCTTCATTTCATATTCTACATTCTTAACTCCTCGCTTTCTCGCCACCGACTCTTTAGAAATAATTCCTCTGTCAACTAAATTAACATCATTCGTTACAGACACTGCTTCATCCTGAGGAGTTTTAACTTCCCAATATACATCAACCATTGTGTAGGGTTTGCCTTGAAAATAAATCAGTTCTGCAAAGGAAGGATTATTTTCCGCCGTAACCCGTAAAAGCCAAGAATACAAATTACGGAGTTCCGGAATCCAATAAATGCTCTTTCTTAAAATTTTTCTTTCAGCCGGATGATACTGGATTTTTAATGCTGGCCCAGTATTGATAGACCCTTCTGGATCTCCAAACACAGCATTAGTCATTCCAGTCTCATTTCTTAAATGCTGCTGATTGTCTTTTATGACATTATTAAGCGGATAATTATTTATCTGGGGCGTTTTGAAGTTAATCGATTCTCCCGGAATTAACCTTACGTCAAAACTCCTCGTTCCCTTAATCCTATCCAAAAGCCCCTCCCTTTGCGAAATTAGCTCTTTAGAAGGAAAAACATTGCCATCTATTAAAGCATATTCTAGGGACTTTAATTTATTTATTAAAATCTGCGTTGGGATTATTCTCCGCAAATCCGACTGGCCTAATCCTTTTTTCATACCCATCGGCGCATTCGGAATATACCAAACCGGAGGAAGTTTTTTGCCGTCTTGGGCAATTCTAGGAATTTTATGCTCTTTCTGATAAACAAATCTGTCTTTTAAAATTACTGAATAATTTTTCTCGTCGTAGCAATGTATAACTTCCACCATTGGATTTAATTCCATCTGTTGTTGCTTCCAAGACTGATAAGCCAAATCTGCCCATCCTGTTTCGGCCATTCCGTCAGCCCTTATCGTTTTTAAATAATCTTCTTTGGTAAAAATTTCAACTTTTTCCTTATCAAGATATTCTTTATATCTTCTCTCTAATTCTTGAACAGAAATGCGCTCACTCCAGAATATTTTTTCAACTTCAGTAAGTTTTCCAGTCCTAAATTTTATTCTTACATTCACCGGATTTATAGCTTCAAAAGCGGCCATTTTCCCATATTCCCCGTCTGTAAAAATTTTCCCAAGAAAAAGCGTGCGACCATATAACGAACCGTCGCACGCTCCATTTGCTAATTCTCTATGATAGTGTGATTTATTTAAAATTAACCTAAGGCATTTTTCAATGTCTGTAATCTGATCTGTTTGGATTTCATCTTCTTCTTCATCGTAAGGATCAACATCAACAAACGGATTTTCTTCCTGCGGTTTTGGAACTCTAAACACCGGAGGATAATTCATTAAAATCTCTGTGTTAATATCTACCACTTCATCGCAGTGGTTTTCTAACATCCTGACATTTTCTTTAATAAAGCTATTATCTAAATTCCATCCATTAGAAAAAATAATGCTTTCATGTTTCCAGTGTTCGCCTGAGTAAAAATCCTCATAAATTGAACAATCTCTAGAAAAATTTTCTGCTGCTTGTTCAAGACTTTTATATTCTTGAGCTAATTTTGAAGCAATAATAAACTGCTCTGTCATAAATTTATTTCCTGACAAAGTCTTGAAGAAGCTACCAACATTTATTAGTTTAATAATTATTAAAAATCTTGTCAAGGGGCAACCTGTGGATAACTCTGTGGATAAGTATAAAAAACTCCCCATCTTTCGTTTGGGGGAGTTTTTTATCTTTTCACGCCATCATCTTATCATATTTTTTAAACAATGTCAAGACCTATTTTTTAAAAATCCTAATTCTTTCAAAATACCCCTTTTTAGCGGTTTAATTTTCTTTTATGTGGTTTTATACCTCTCCTACCCCTTTCGCTTGTTCTACCCCCAAAATTTTAAGAATTTCGCCTATGCCAGTCTTGCTTTAGAAGCTGTTTTCTTACCTATACGCCACTTCAATCTTAACAGCGATATATTTTTTGGCGAGCCAAGCGGCCAAACAAAGCGAAATAAACCTGTCTGTTCTGAGATTTTTGTCATCCCACTGGTAAACTTTGCATTGCTCAACCAGCTCATAAATATTCGGCATTCTTATCAGGCCATAATTCGGATTCTCCTCAACCACTTCCCTGATGTGCCCCTCTTTGTCGTAATAAACTCTTTTTTTCCTTTTGTAGGCAAGCATTTCCCTAAAATTAACAATCAAATCCCCTTTGTTAATCTGCTCTTTTTCTTCCTTTGTTTTTGTGCCGACAATGCTGGCAAAAAAAATATTAACGCATTTTTCCAAAAGCTGAGCCCTCATCAGCTGTCCCCCCATCCCTGACGCATCAAAAAGCACATAGGCATTGTTGTAAGTTTCCTGAAGCGATTTTATTTCCGCATAAAAAATTTCCGGCGGCAGCTTTTTTGCTGAAATTCCAAAATGCTTAACCAGCACAAACGGCTCTCTGGTTATGTCAAGCACGCTTACGGAATTATCGTCAGTTATCATCGCTGAATCAATTCCGATGACATACCGATGCCCAACAACCGGCGACTGCTCAAGGGGCAATTTAATATCAACCGCGTGGTCAACCGTGTCGTTCGGTATTACCGATTCGCCGGTTTCAACAAAATCTCCGTATAAAACCTGCCGCATTAAATTCTCATCGTGCTTATAGGCCGCAGTTAATCTTTTCAGCGCTTCCTTGGGAATATAAATATTTTCCTTCGTTGAGCCCTGATGAATATAAGCATTCGGATCTTCTTTAAGCTCGTTAATCACCTGCGAGTAATCAAACTTAAACCCTTGGGGAGTTCCGATAATTCTAATAATCCCTTTTTTGCTCATTGCCGTTCTCGGGATCAAGGTCGCAAAAATAAATTTATGGAGTTCAGGAATATCGCCGGATTCGTCAATAATTATCCTGTGGAACGTTTTCTGCTTCATGCTTGCCCCAAGTCCGCTATAACTTCTGCCCCAAAATTCAGAGCCATTAAAAAATTTTAAGACCGGCGGCTGTGTTGAATCAGATTCAATGCCCCTTTTTTTAGTGATAAACCAGCCTTTTAATTTGCTTTGGTTAGTATGCCCTCCGGGTTTTACAATTTTTCCTTCAACGATTTTTATAAGCTCGTTAATCAAAGTCCTGCTTCCGGAGTATTCCGGAGCGGCTACTGCCTGCAAGTATTCAGACCTCAGCCAAGCCTCCGGATCATCCGTTTCCAAATCCAGCTTAAAATAAGCATCATGAATTACGCCTAAAGCTTCGTGGAATGTCTTGCCCCACTTGTTTCCGCTTCTGTTTAAAACAATCGTTTTGCCTTCCGAGTTTTTCTCATAACGGAACTGGTCCAAAGTCAGGTCAATGTCTAAATAAAATTTCGCAAAAGCTTTTAATCCTTCCGCATTTTTTTGCCGGGCAATTTTATCGGTTTCAATCCTTTCCGCTTCCTCTTTCAATCTCCTGTATTTCTCTTGTAATCCGTTTAATATCTCCTTCAACTTGCTTAATTGTATTTCCAAGACTTTTAATCTCGTCCGGCGAGATTCGTTTTCTTTCTTCATTTTGGCTTTGTGTAATAAATTTAGCAAAAGCAATTTTTACAGAGTCTTCTTCAGCTTTTACAGATCGTTCCCTTTGTTCAAGAGTAATCGGGATAGCAAGTTCGCCTAAAGTAAAATACCGTTTAGCATCAGCCAGTTGGTCAATCATCCTTTGCGTCGCCAGTTGCTTAGCTTTCTCAAGTGAAATTTCTTCTTTTACTTTGGCTTGGTAGATAAGCATTGATTCTTCTTGGGCTTGTTCAATTTTGCTTCTATCAATCGTGATATGTTTTCTGTGGTTAACAATGCTTCTTTTTATGTGTTCTTTTTTGCCGGGCACTCTTTGCTTTCCTGTCTCTGGGTCAATAACCATGCAAAAGTCAACAATGCGAGAAAGCATTACTCCGTCCATAATCATTTTATCAATTTCAGGCTTATAGACAGAATTACAAATTCTGCAATTAGGGTTGATGGTGAAGCCAAACTCTTCAGGGACAATTTCTTTTTTGTTTGTTATTGTTATATTCTTCATCACTTTTTATTATATTACTATTTTTTAGTATGTCAAGAGCATATTGGATTTTTAGTTTTTTTCTTATTAAAAAAAATAATAGATAACTACTACCGCTGGTAGTTATTTTTAAATATATTTTTAATATATATATTTAGAAAAAGGGATAGTGTTAAAACAACCACTATTTTTATAGTTATTTTGGGCTAAAATATAATAAATAGGTAAAATAGTTATTTTTTTCAAAAGGTGTTAAAACAACCACTAGCACTAGTGTTAAAACAGCCACTACTGATAGTGTTAAAACAACCACTATTTGCTAGTGTTAAAACAACCACTACCCCCCCCATTTTGAATGAGCGTCCCCTTCTCAAAAAAGGGGGTGGGCGATTTAATGCTATACCCGATATTTTTGCAAAAATATCAAAATAAAATTCACTTTTTAACTCCAAATTGTAAATACCCTAATGGCGACTTATCCATAGGTTATCCACAACTTACCTATTACGATTTTCAGAATAAAGGGAACTCACACATCTTTTAAAAACGACTTATTTAACACATCTTAAAAAAGCGATTTCAATTCTTAAAGCGATTTTCACTTGCAGAAATACCGGACCTTAAAGCGATTTTATAAGCGATTTTTAAAAAGTTATCCACAACTAACACATTTTACAATAAAAAAAACTAAAAACCTAAAATAGACTTATCCACAAGCTAAAAATGGCTAAAATAAGCCAAAAAAAACACAAAAAAGACTTGTCAGGGTATTGACAATCTTTTTAGAAGTTATATAATTATAATAGAAAAACAAAAGAGGAGGTGATAAAAAATGAGGCTAACAACAACCCGGCAACAAGCCGAAATATCCCGATTAAAAAGACTTGCGACATTTTATTTGCTAACTACACTTTTTCTACTTTATTACATTTTAACTAAATAACAAACGGAGACTAAAAAAATGGCACTTATAAAAAAAGAAGATATTCTACGAGAAATTGAAACCTTACAAAAAGAATTACTAACTGATTATAAAAAGAAATACTATAATGACGAATACATATCAGAATATAATCTCTTAAATCAATTTAAAAAAATTATAATCTCAAAGGGAGACTAAAAAATGAAAACATTATCAGCTTTAAAACTACAAAACATTGAAATTGACTGGTTGCACGACAAGACAGAAGCCCCACTAATGCAAGCAATGGCGATCAATCAGTTAAGGGAAATCTATAAAGGAGCTAAACGCTACGGATACATCCTACTATCAGGAAATGAAGGAATACTCCCGGAAGGATGCTACTATTTACTGGAGCTTAAAACCGATTTAAAAGATGGAAAAGGAATACAAAATGCTCTAATAGCATTTAAAGAAAATGGCGACCATCTCAGGGGTTATGCAATTTTTACAGACTCGGACCAACTAAAAAACTAAAAATAAGGAGGTGATAAAATATGAATATAGAAGACATAAAAAATGAAACCAAGCGGCAACGCATACTAAATGAATTTGTCAATCAGCACATTGGAGAAAATCAGACAATGCTGATTGATGAATTGCTAAAAAATGAAATTGTCCATTATGAAGACATTGTCAATCTCTACGATGACGATGAAGAGCCGGAGGAGATTTTTGAATGGTGGCAAGCTGATGAATGGCTATTAAATAAGCTGGAAGCTAAAGGCGAACCAGTCTTGCGGAGCGACTATGGCAACTGGTGGGGACGGACTTGCACAGGGCAAGCAATCCACATGGATGCAATAATTGAAGAAATCTACAAAGAATCGCAGATTTAAAGTTTTTTCACTCCCTACAATAACATTGCAGGGAGAAATAAAACTTTAAAAATATGTTTATAGAAGATTTTAAACAACTAAAAAAAGATTTGTCTATCCATCAGAAAATAATAAAAAAAGCGGACCGAGAGGAGCTGAAATTCATTAAAATTGAAAAAGAAAACCCGGACACAATAAAATTGACATCCACAGATGGAGTGCGGCTGTTTGCGACGACATCTCAAGTAAAACTCCGAGATAATCTAAAATTTAATAGATTTATACCGCTGGAAAAAATTGATACCCTAAAAAAAGAAATAAAGAGCCAAGAAATAGAAGATAAAGAATTTACAAAATACCTTATGGACAATCCTAACTATCCGGATGTGAAAGCTATCAGACCGAAATATAAACATCACTTTAAAATTGAAACTGAAGATTTAAAAAGATTTATCAGAATAGCTAAAAAATGGGGCACATCCTATATTGATTTCAAACTTGCAAGAGGGAAATTGATTTGCCGGGTTAAATATTATAGAGAAAAATATGATGAATATAGAGGGAAAGACATTGCCAAAGCTAAAGTTAAAATCCCGGTAATACACAGCACGCAAAAATATATCAGGTTTTTAATCAATCCAAAGTTGTTAGATGATATAATACCGGCAAAGGGAATTATCACGATTAAAAAGAATAAAGTAGATGAACCGTTGTTATTTGGCAATAATTTAATCATGGCAATTAAAAATAAGTAATAATATTTGTTTAATTGCCTATAAAAATTATTGCTGGATTTAAGCGGTTGATCTCCGCGATGACACCTCGCAAGAGGAGCTATCATAAGATAGTTAAGATCCGATCAGTCTGGCACTTTTCATTTGTAAGTTTTAAAATGTCTATGGAGTTAACGGGAGCAAGGCAATCACGCTAAGCATTAAAAACATCGGGCTATCAGGGTTGCCGGATGACCGCGAAGCGAAATAGAACTTTAAAATTTACAAGCTGGACAATGACTTTTAGGAACAAGACTAAATGACCACCTCAAAGAGGTTGACTGCCGGCAAAGCCGGCTGACACCTTGAAAAGACAAGGCAAGAATTTGAGACTTGTAAAAATATCAAAACCTTGACAATTTGACCACATAGCCGAACCGAAAAAACCTTGCCGATAACAAAGAGAGTTGCTGAACGATGTTGCTTGTTTTGTTATTGGCACAGGTTTAAATTCTGACAAGCAAGTTTAGTGGTTAAACCTTGCCGGATTGTGGACCAAAACATTGGACCAAAACCAAGCCGGCAAGGATTTAATTATTAAACAAAGGAGGCGAAAAAGATGAAATTTAGAAAGGAAGAAATTAAAAAATATAATTGGCTGATAGATTATATCAGAGAAGAGATGGAAACGGGCAGAGATTTTTGGGCAAGCTTATTTTCAGGGGGTTTAACTTTTACAGAGGATATAGAGAGATTTTGTCATTATGCTTCACAAATAGGGGCATTAGATATTTCAGAAGAAATTTTAAAAGAACATCCAGAATGGATTTAACTATCAAAGATGAAAATCACAAAACAAAATAACAATATTATAATTCAGTTTAATTATGATAAAAAAATAGTAAACGCAGTTAGGGAATTGCCGGCAAGGCGGTTTAATTTTCATAAAAAGTTTTGGACTGTGCCTATTCAACACGCTGAAATAACATTAGAAAAATTAAAGCAATTTAATCCTATAGTAGATCCTAAAATAAAAGAAGAGATTAACCGGCAAAAGAAAAACCTTACTGACCTTGAGAAAATCAGGAATAAAAAAGATATAGAAATGAATTTTAAAACGCCGCTTTTTAACTATCAAAAAATCGGAGTGGCTTTTATGTTAAAAGCTAAAAATTGTATTTTAGGTGATGAGCCGGGATTGGGCAAAACGATCCAAAGCATAACAGTTGCCGAACATAATAAAGCAAATAAAGTTTTGGTTTTATGTCCGGCATCCCTTAAAGAAAACTGGCACGAAGAAATAAAAAAATGGACCAAACGAAAAAGCATAATTATAAAAGGCACGGCAAAAATGCGGAAAAATCAATGGCAAAGCGAAGCAAATTATTATATCGCAAACTATGAATTATTACTCAGGGATTTAGAGTTAATGCAAAATATAAACTGGGATTTCATAATTGCCGACGAGGCTACAAGAATATCTAACCCTCAAGCTAAAAGCAGTAAAGCAATTAAAAGAATAAAAGCAAAAAAAAGGCTTGCCTTGACCGGCACGCCCATAAATAACAAGCCGGATGATTTATGGAATATTGCTGACTATATCAGACCGGGGGAATTTGGAAGTTTTTGGAATTTTAAACAGCGGTATTGCATATGCGATTATTGGGGAAGCACAATCGGCTACCGAAATCTAAACGAAATAAGAAACAAAATACAACGGATAATGATTAGACGAAAAAAGGAAGAAGTGCTAAAAGAATTGCCGCCGAAATTATACGAGGATATTTTTACTGAATTAAACGGATATGAAAGAAGCTATTATACCTCTCTAAAAGAAGAAATGATTGCTTTAATCAATAAAAATACCGTAGAAGCTACCAATGCTTTAACACAGATGATTAGACTAAAACAACTAACAAGCAGTTTAGAGCTATTAGGCGGAGAAGGTTCAAGCAAGTTAGAAACGCTGAAAGAATTATTAAAAGATATAATCTGTAATGGAAATAAGGCAGTAATATTTACACAATTTGCCGAGATGAGTAAAATAATGTTAAGGGAATTAGAAGAGTATAATCCGCTTTTAATCAATGGGGAAATCCCGGCAAACGAAAGGCAAAAGATTGTCCATAATTTTAACAATAAAAGCGAACATAAGATAATGATAATGACCGAAGCTGGAGCATTTGGGCTCAATCTCCAAAGCGCAAGTTATGTAATTCATTATGATTTAAGCTGGAGTTTAAGCAAAATGATTCAAAGGGAAGACCGATGCCACCGAGTTGGACAGAAGAAAAACGTGACGATTTATACTTTAATGGCGAGGAATACTATTGATCAATATGTCAGAAGCGTAATCTATCGCAAGCAAAAATTGAGCAACTTTTTATTGGATACTAAAAATGAAATGCAATCTGGAAAGCTAACCAAAGAAGATTTATTAGAATTATTAAAATAGAAAGGAGGTAATTAAAATGGTTTTAGTAGATAAATCCAAACCAAACCATCAGCATTGCCGGTATTGCGGCAAAGAAATACCATTAGGCAGATATAAATTTTGCAGTCCCGAGTGCGCTAAAAAATGGCGGCTGGAATATATAAAAGAATGGCAACGCAAAAAAATGAAAAAGACAAACTATCAGTATTTAAAAAAATGGAAAAAAGAAAATCCCGAAAAAGTAAAAGTGCAATATCAACGGTGGATAAAAAGAAAAAAGGGGGATGTAAACAACCAACACTTATCCACTTGACAAGGTTTTAAAAATTTGATAAGATGTAAATAGAATATTAACCTGTGGATAACTAACTATGTCTCCTTATAAAATAATGTTAAAAAAAATAAGAGATGCCAAAGCTGAATACATCTTATATTATCGGAAACAGCATAAAAGTTTTGAAGAAATTGCTAAAACTGTCCCAGCTGACAATAAAATAGGCATTTCCCGAATGAGAGCGCATCAAATTCTCCAAGAATATTTTCAGGACCAATTAAAAGGTAATCAGGATTGACCCTTTTATAAATGGATGCCCTCTTTTAGTTTTTTTAAAATTGATCCTTGAACGCTCTTTAAAATATTTGGGCATTCATTTATAAGAGGATCAATTAAAAAAAACTATGGCAAGTCCGCAATTAGAAAATGGATATACACAACTCTCCAATGAATTATTAGAAGCAATTATTAAATATCCTTTTGGTAAACGCTCTCTTAAAATTATCTTAATAATTCTCCGTGAAACTTATGGATGGCATCGGAAGAAAAAACAAATTAGTTTTGGGAAAATAGCAGAAAAAGCTCCAATAGACCGGCGGAATGTTATTTATACTTGTAATATTCTTTTTAAACATAATATTCTTTTTAAACAAAAACTTAAAAACAATAAAAACATTTGGGGAATAAATAAAAATTATGAAGAATGGCTGATGCCGGATGGAAAAACCTTATTTAGAGAGTATGAATTTCAATTTAAAGAGAGAAAATTAAAACAAGCACAATGGCAAAAAATTTGGATCAAGAATAAATTCCCAGAGTTAACAGAAATTTTAGCAGAAGAAATAGAAGAGCTTTTAAAAAAATATTCAGAACAAAAATTTATAGAAGCATTAAAAATCGCTGTTAAACAAAACAATAAAAAACTTGCTTATATTGAAGGAATTTTAAAAAGGATGAGTAGTGAAGAAAAACAAGAAGAAAATGATGCTACCGGTAAAACTCAAATAAGCGACGGCAGATGGCTAACTGATGAAGAATTAGCCGAAGAAGAAATGAAAGGAAATATATATTATGAACGAAAAACGAACAAGTGGATTTGTATCAATCCTCAACCATAAAAAAAATTACATTGATTTAATGATAGAAAAAGGGCTTTTAACAAAAGAGAAAGGAGAAAAAGCAAAACGACTTATTTATAATCCATTACTTGGGTTTACTAATGCAAAGGAAATAGATGAAGCATTAACAATGGGAGCAATTAAAAAATGGAAAGAAAAAGGAGAAGTGCGATGGGGAGTTGCAACTGAAGAAAAAATTATCAATGGCAAAAAAGTTATAGTTATTGCTCAAGCATACAGAGAATTTGAAGAAAAAAAGAGAAAGAGAGAAAAGGCCGCTTATTATAATAAAGAATCAATGGATAATTTAATTCGTAAAGAAGAGAAGGGAATAGATGTTGATAAAATTTTTAAAGTTTTCCCCGGCAGTAAAAAAGTTAATTAAAAAAAACAATGAGTGAAAAAATTAAAATAGATAAAGATTTTCTAAAAAAAGTTTTAGAAGAACAATCAAAACTTAAAGAGAGAGTTAAAGCATTAGAATTAGAAAAAGAAAAAAGGGTATACCAAAATCTACAACATCTCCCAGAACAAAAAGATGAAAAGTTTAATATGGATTTCAGTATAAAATATTTTGGAGAAAAGGATATTTTAAAAGAACAGCAATTTCAAAAAGAATTAAAAGAAATGATGAAGAAATACAGAGTATTTGTTTGCCAAGCAACCTTAATAAAAGTTTTTTAAATAACAAAGAAAGGGACAAAAATATGCCAATTAAAGGACTTTCTCAAATTAGGCGATTACCTCGTTTAGGGGTTATCAGGTTAGGCGTTAAAACTAAATCAGCTAAAGGAACTGAATACCCTAAAGCTGTTGATTACTTTGTTTGTCCGGATGAAGTTAAAAAAGTTTATGGTGAAAAGCCGAGAAAATTAGATATTGTTCTGCCGCTTGAAAACATAGATGATGTTTTCCCACAATTTTATAAGAGATATGGCCATTCAATTGGATTAAAATGTAAGGGAGATGGCGAAATAGCAAATCAAATCAATGAAAAAACAGGCGAGTTTGAAGAAGTAGAATGTCTTGGGCAAAAGTGTCCATTTTATCAAGCTAAAAAATGTAAAGAAGTGGCAACACTTAATTTCATTTTACCAAAAGTTCAGCTTGATGGAATATATCAGCTTCACACCTCCAGTTATCATTCTATAGTTAAAATCAATAGTTCGCTTGATTACATTAAAGCAATGTTTGGCAAAATTTCAATGATTCCCCTTAAACTAATAGTGGAAGGAACAGAAGCCCACCCCGATAAAAAAATGAGAAAGATTGTTTATACCCTACGAATTGCTTTTGACACAAACGAAATTATGGAATCACTTCAAAAAAGAAAGACACTTTTATTTTCCCAGCCAAAAAAGCAAATAGAAATGCCAAATGAAATAAACGGACCACAGCAACCAGTAAAACCTGCCGCCCCAAAAATAGAAATGCCGACAAGCGATGAAAAGCCTGATGATCTTTTTCCGGAAGAAGAAGAAGAAATCAAACTTTGTGATGTTTGTTCACAAGCTCTTACTGAAGAAGAAGTTGATTATTGCGAATCCCATCAATTTACAAAAAATGGCAAACTTATGTATCAATATTTATGTTCTAATTGTATAAAAGATTTAGGTTATAAAAAATAAACTATGAAAATAAATAAAGAGGATATAGAAACAATAATTTGGATATTTTTAGGAGTAGCATTTGTGTATTTAATGATTCATATTGGATTTTATCTGACAACAAGACCGCAAGCCGAAATGAAGTCCCCTCTGCAGACAGTATGGGAGACGAGAGTGGATCTGCAGGCTAAGTTTCCCGATGGAGTTAACGGAGTAGAGGAGATGCAAGGATGGACTCTTCAGCAATGGGCTCAAACATTTGGCTGGAAGGAGAACCGCTTGCTTAAAAGATATAATCCCGAAGCAGAGAAAGAATACATCTACCGCAAGTATCTTCCACTTGAGAGAACTTTACAGGAAATCTCATCGCACATATATGGAGACGGCTACAACTGTATTGACTTCTCGGAAGACTTTCAGGAGGCGTTGAGAAATAAAGGAATGGAAAGTATTCTGATTATTGGTAATACCCCGAGTGGCTATCACGAATGGGTGGGAGTATACTTTGATCCTATGTTGGGTAATTTTGTAAAAGTTTCAAGCAATTACAGATTTGAAAGGGTTGTTTCAAAAGGTTATTGGGATAAATAAATTCGGGTGAAGTTTATAAACTAGTTAATAAATAAACTATGTCAAAATTTAACAAAACTACAAAACAAAAAACTATTACCAAAAATTATGAAGGAGAGAAAGCTTACACGCTAACTCCCGAATTGGAATTATATTCTGCTGTGGTTACATCTACCCTTAATCCGAAATTTTATGAGCCGACTGAAACTGGAAATGTTTTGCCTCGCTTAATGGCTTTAATGAAAAAAGTAAGTCCAGAGTTTGTTGCTAAGTTAGCAGTTTATGCCAGAGAAAAAATGTATTTACGAACTATCCCGTTGGTTTTAGCGGTTAAGCTGGCTAAAATTCATAAAGGCAATAATCTTGTCTCAAGATTGGTAGAGCGAGTAATCCAAAGAGCTGATGAAATTACAGAAATCCTTGCTTATTACCAAAGATATCATGATAGAACAGATATAAAGAAATTAAATAAACTTTCCAAACAAATCCAGAAAGGAATTGCAAAAGCGTTTGAAAGCGGTAAGTTTGACCGTTATAATTTACAAAAATATAATAGAAAGACTGAGGTAAGATTAAGGGACGCTTTATTCCTTTCTCACGCTAAACCAAAGGATAAAGAGCAGGCAGAATTATTTAAGAAAATTGCCGAAGACACTTTGGAAGTTCCTTATACTTGGGAAGTTGAGTTGTCCCACTTAGGTCAGCAAGAGTTTGAAACAAAAGAAGAAAGACAAGAAGCATTTAAAAAGAAATGGGAAGAACTGATTGATAGCGGAAAAATAGGTTATATGGCTCAATTAAGAAATTTGAGAAATATTCTTGAGGCTGATGTTTCACAGAATCATCTTGCTAAAGTATGCAGTTATCTATCCAATCCAGAAGCGGTCAGGAAATCAAAACAACTGCCCTTTAGATTTTTATCAGCATATCGGGAACTGAAAAAAACTCCTTCTCCTTACACTTCAATGGTGTTAGACGCTTTAGAAGAAGCGATTAAAGTAAGCGCAGAGAACATAAAAGGATATGATTATAATACTTCAGTTTTGATTGCTTGCGATGTGTCTGGTTCAATGGAAACCTCAATTTCTCCGAGAAGCAAGGTTCAGTATTATGACATCGGATTGGTGTTAGGAATGCTTTTACAATCAAGGTGCAAAGCGGTGATCTCGGGAATGTTTGGTAATGAATGGAAAGTAGTTCAATTGCCAAGAACGAGTATTTTACATAATGCTGATGAACTACACGAAAGGGAAGGAGAGGTGGGATATTCTACAAACGGCTGGAAGGTTATCAGATATTTAAGAGAAAATAATATCAGGATAGACAAGGTGATGATATTTACTGACTGCCAGTTGTGGGATTTTGTTTTTGGTGAGACTCATATTAACGATGAATGGAGAGAATACAAGAAGTTCAATCCCACTGCTAAACTTTACCTGTTTGATTTGGCTGGTTATGGAAATACTCCTTTATCGGTTCAAAGAGATGATGTTCATCTGATTGCTGGCTGGTCTGATAAGGTGTTTGATGTTTTAGAAGCATTGGAAAAGGGCGGTTCGGCAATTGACGAGATAAACAAAATTGAACTTTGAAAAACAAAGGGTGGCGTAGGAAAGAGTTACTTCGATCGGTTTACATAGGTTCGACTCCTATTGCTACCTTCGGGTAGTAAAATACTCTTTCCGCCTGTTCCCCTTTACGGCGGGGGTAGCTCAGTGGCAGAGCGCTTATGTTCTCTTTTCGCTTGTTATCCTCTCGGTGTCGTAGAAAAGAGATACTTCGCCTTTTTTCACGCGAGAGGTCGTGGGTTCGATTCCCACCCCCCGCCCAAACTTGAAATTTAATCATTAAGCCAAATAAGTTCGGGTGAAGTTTATAAACTAAACAAGTTTATATTCCATCTAATCGGGTGAGAAAGGAGTAAATATGAACCTTACAATCAGCAACCAAACCAAAAAAGAACTGATAATCTTCTTAATTGTAATAATGGGATTTATCTGGCTTGCATTGTCGTTGGAGAATGCCTACAATGAGCAAAAATTGGAAGAACTAAGAGAAGAAAAGATAAAACTGGAGCAGAGAAACGAGGAACTTTTTCAGGAACTAAAGGAAACTATCCATAAGTCGGAGGCTGGCGTTCGTGATAGTGAGGCGCTGGCATCCAGCCCTGTGGAAGAGTTAGTCGGTAGTCGGGGCAATTCGACTGATGCCCCGACTTCCGATGGGATAATCAGGGAAGTAACGATGTATACTTCCCGTCCCGAGGAGACAGACGAAACGCCCTGCATCTCAGCTGACGGAACGAACATCTGCGAGGTTGACTACAATGTCTGTGCGACCAATGCCTTCCCGATTGGCACGAGGCTGTATGTGGACAAGCTGGGCGAGTGTATCGTCAAGGATGTGATGTCTCGGAAATACCAACACAGGATAGATTGGTATGCTGGGACGGATGTGGAACGGGCTCTGGCTTTCGGAATTCAGCGCTTACGAGTAAAAAAATTGGATTAAAAAAATAAATAAGATTTATGACAAAAAAGTTAAAAATAGGCGATTTTAAAAGAAAAGGGATGAAAGGAAGTTTTGGGCATTATTTTAGTTGTATTTTACCAGACAAAAAAGAAGTTTGTTTAGAAGCGTGTCTAAATGGGTATGATGTTGCAATTTATGATAAAAAAGGCAATCTGATTGGCGAGAAAACCTGCACGAATATAAAAGGAATGCTTGAAGCCCAAATAATGTCTGGATTTAGTATTTTAACTGGTGAAGCATTAGAGAAAGCAGTAGAAATAGCAAATAAAAAGATTAAGGAACTTTATGACAAAAAAATTGATTAAAATAACTAAATAAAACTTATGAAAAAAGAAAAGAAAATTGAAAATTGGGAAAAGGAGTTTGATGAAATATTAGATAGGGTTATATGGTGTGAAGAAAACTTTAATCCGTTTGGTTATGGTAATCCAGATAGGGACACTTTAAGAAATTTTGTTTATCAGCTTGTTAATGAATTTCTTAATAGACAAAAACAAGAAATAAAAGAAGACCTCCAAACTGTTATACATATGCTTGAAGGCTCAACCGCCACCAGAGAACAAATAGCGAATTATATTAAGAGATATTTATTAACTAACTAAAACTATGCCAAAAGCAGAGCAAACAATTAAAGAGGAGATAATAAAAATAGTTTCTGGCCCTGTGTGGTATTTTTCTCTTTCCAAAGAGGGAGAAAGAAAATTAGATAAAATAATTGAAAAATGGTTTGAAGAATTTATGGTTGATAAGATTATCAGAAGAGATGTAAGAAGAATAACTTGTTTAGAAGAGCTAAAGTTGAGAATTAAGAAAATGTTAAAAGAATTTAACTAACCATAAACCTATGCCAAAAGAAAAGAAAACAATTAAATTTAAAATAAATTCTCGTTTAGATAGAGATGAATTAGTGGCGATTTTAGCCGATAATGGATATAAGGTGTGGGTAGAAGAAGAGGAAAACCCAGAATGGCGATGGGGTAAAATATACTACGTTTATGGAGAATTAAAAAACTAAATAAAAATTATGAAAAAGAAAAAAACTAAGAAAGTAAAGTTAATAAAAAATGCTCCTTACGAGATTGAGTGGGTAGATACATTTACCTATAATGGTTGGTTTACCGAAAAAGAAATAGACGAAAAAGTTAATAATTCATCAGTTTGCTTGAGCATAGGATATTTTATTAAAGAGAAGAATGGATTTATTATTTTAGCGGGAGGAAGAGAAATTGGAAGCGATGATTTTTTGCCTTATAATACTCCTAAATTTATTCCGATAGGTTATATTAAGTCAATTCGGAGATTGTAAGAAATAATGTATCAAATAAATCACATAAGAAACAAAATTTTGTGTGGCGATGTTCTTTCAGAATTAAAGAAGATACAGAGTGAGTTGACAATTGTTTTATTTTTATTAAAATAAAAATGTATGAGAAAAAACCCACAAAAAACAAAAGAGTATGCTCGGAAATACTATTTAAAACACAGAGAAGAATTACTTAAAAAAAGAAGAGAAAGATATTTACAAAAATATTATAATGATGGAGAATATCGTAAAAAGGTATTGGAAAGGAGTAAAAATTATAGAAAAAAGAATTCGGAAAAGTATAGAGAATATCGTAGAAGATATCGTTATGAGAACCCAGCGGGAATTTATAGTGTTTTGAAAGATGGTTTAACGAGAAAAGGAAAAAAGAGAAAAGAATTATTAAAGATTTCGAAAGAAGAGTTTGTGAAATGGTATAATTCTCAACTTAAAATTTGTCATTACTGTAAAAGGACGTTTAAGGAAATAAAAAGCGAAAAGGATTCTTTGAATAATAAGATAAATAGACTTACTATTGATAGAGTTGATAATAAAAAACCCTATGAAATTGGGAATATAGTATTAGCTTGTTATAGATGTAATTCTATTAAGGGAGATTATTTTACAGAAGATGAAATGATGAAAATAGGTAAAATTATTTATGAAAAATGGAATAGTCCTTGATCCCTTTATAGGGAGCGGAACAAGGCCGTAGTCGCTAAAAAATTATGCAGAGATTTCATCGGTATTGAAATTTCAAAAGATTATATTAAAATAGCAGAAAAAAGAATAAACTCAATTCCTAAACCATTATTATGAACCAAAAAAATAAAGATTTTAGCTTGACAGAAATAATAGCTAAACAAATAGACGAGGAAAGAAAAATTAAAATCCGAGACAATAATTATTGGCACGGATCAGATATGGGTTTATGTCCGCGTAAAAGATTTTACAAAAGACTGGGAATAGATGGCAAAGATTTTGATGAACGGACCTTGAGAGTTTTTAAATGTGGAGATATTTTTCACGAGTGGTTGCAAGACCTGCTTAATAAGCAAAATGTATTAGTTGGCTACGAGGAAACTTTAAAGGATGATAAACTTAATTATAAAGGCCACTATGACGCACTTATTAGAATAGGTGATCGTTTAATACTTTATGACTTTAAAACAGTTAATTCAATGGCATTTACTTATTATAATAAACAAGGATTTCCTAAATACCATAAAAGCCAACTGATGAGTTATGTTTATTTTTTAAGGAAACAAAAATATCCCCAATTAGAAGAGGGGCGAATGTTTTATATTTCAAAAGATGATCTCCGAACCGTAGAAGTTCCAGTTTGGTATAATAAGGAATGGGAAAAAAAGATTGAAGCTGAATTAACTTTATTAAATGAATATTGGAAGAAAGGGGAACTACCGCCCAGAATAGTTAAAGATTACCGGAATGCATCAGAGCCAGAAGCTTGGCAATGCGCTAAAAAAGTCGGTAAACCACGCAAAGATGGAACATATTTATTTAAGCCATTCTGCCAATATTTTGAACATTGTTGGAATGAAAATAATAATAATATAGAAGTTAATATCAATAAATGAAAGGAGGTGAAAAAAAATGGTAATTTCACAAACTGGACCAGAAGTAGCACCAGAAAAGATGCCATCAGCAGAAACAGAAGTTTATATTCCAAGCAATAAAAACTTTTTAGTTGGATACATTTATAACCTTACTTCTGATATTTCAAGTTTAAGAGTAAGCATAAATTACCGAAGGAAAGTTAATAGCCAATTAGCTGATGCAATAAAAGAGATAAAAAATAAAATAGTAGACAATCCTAATCTTAAAAAAGAGATTAGAGAGCAGAATAAAGCCTATCAAAATGGATTAAAAAGGTTAGAAAAAAAGAAAATTGAAAATAATGAAGAATTGGAAAAACTTCTTGAAAGAGTGGAAGATAAGCAACACTTATGCCAAGTGGCAATGGCAGAATTGGACACAGCAGAAGAGTATGAGCTTCCAGTAATGCTTAAATAATTTATATACAACATTAAAAACGGCCATAATTTTATAAAGCCGTTTTTAATTTATTTTTATCTTGTTTCGCCTTCTATTTTCTTGCTTTCTATCTTCTCTTCTATTTGTTCAGCCGGTTCTTTTGGAATATACTTTTCATCAATTATTCTCTTAAGAGAATAAAGCACTGGCATAATAACATTGATTAAAGCTAAAGCAGAATCAACTGTTCCAGTTTTAGCAAAATCAATCAATAGCATTAAAGCAAATGTTACAGCCGCAATAATAAAAATTATAGAAGTTACTGATCCTTTCGGCATATAAAGCGGCGCATTGTATTTTATCATTTTTATCACCTCCTTTCACTACCTCATTTGTTTTTCCATTTCGGACAAGATCTGAGCCGTGACGAATGGCAGATAGTAATTCACTATCTCTCCGTTCGCTCCCTTGGCCCTGAAGTTTTCTTCAACGACCTTCTTGATAAATCCGAACTCCTCGTCTGAAAACTCCATTTTGCTCCCTTTGCAGTTCTTTATTTTCAACACCAGATCCCAGGCGGTAACTGCCTGCCTGCCCTTACGGTCGGCCAACGGGAGAAGACTGATCAAAACCTCCTTGATCGTTAAAGGGATAACCTTCCCGTCTTCCAGCCGTTCGCTTGCCTGCCTGCCTCTTGCGGTAAGAATCTTTTTATCAAGCTGAAGGAATTTGTTCTTTTTCATTGAATGTCACCTCCTTTTACATTGATTAAATCTGAATAGTTTGGCATATTTTTTTGCTTCCTGTTAGTTATAAAAAGCTAAAGAATAAACTGTGCAAGTTTCTGCTCCATATTGCCTTGAAAACGAAATATAATTTGTAGAAAAAGTGACAGTTACTGAACTATCGTTAGAAAGGACAATTTTAACTGCATTATTAAGCCCTCTCCTGACTTCCAATAATTGTCTTACTTCGTTTCCTGACCGGTCAAGAAAACTCGCAAACATAAGCGCTCTTCTCGCATCCCCTTGAGCATAAAATTTGGTCGTGCTGAAGTTAACATCTTGCCCACCACTCGGGATATTTATTTTCTCTATCAGAAATCCTGTTCTTTGAATGCTTAACTCTATCTTGTTGTCTCCGCTTGTTCTTTCTCCAATCAAAACATTCCTTTTTTGGTTTCCCACACCGCTTACAACTTCGCCAGCGGTAGCGTCAGAAAGCCACACTTTCAAACCCTTGCCACTGCTCGCATATAAAGTCGCTAATCCAGACTTCTGAACCTTAACATCATTTCCAGCAGACTTCGTGCTTCTAAAAACCCCTATCACATTCCTGCAGAGATTATAGTCGTCCGCTTTCGCCAAATACGCTTTTCCGTCTCCCGCCCCATAATAAGTTACTCTGATTTTAGGCTTATTGTTAGCATTATCGGAGCTATTAAATTTAATATATTTATTATTTACTCCGCCCCATTCTAACCTAATGCCATAATTATCCTTATTGCCGCCCTTCCACTGCTTGTAAATCTGCGTGATATCAAAAGCATAATATGCTCCTTGATAATCATTATTTAAAGTATAGCTTTTAGTTGTATAGTTATCCTCAAAATCATCATCCACATCTGGCTTATTGTTCCAAGTAATCGTTCCCTCGTCCCAACTCGCATTTGCGCTTTTAAAAGTCAAGGTATCCTCTCCTCCATAAACCAGATTTATATACAAAAGCAATTCAACTTTCATTATTTTATACAAAGTTTGACCGATATTTGCTGATATTTTCAAAAAAGTATAATAGTGATAGCCGTCTGACATTCCAGCCCACAGATAGCCGTCAGAGCCATAATTTGTATCTGAATATCTATCCGTAACATAGGCATCTACGTCTAATGTCTCTGATGTAGTATCTGGTATGTTTTTAACGCAAGCTATATATCCAGCTGTTACATCTTCCCCAGCTTCAAAGGTCTCCAAATTTTTCGTATCGCAAGCTACTTCCATATCATTTCCGTCAAACCTGATATAATCATCAAGGCTGTAATTCCCCACAAAAAACTTTCCCTTGTTGCTGTCGCTGTCGTCCAGCCCGAGAATAATCGCCCCTCCGCTTGCGTCTCCGCCTCTCCAGTTAGTTAAATCCAGATTGTTTCCGCCAGCTATGTAGCTGTCGCCCGTTCCGTCAGCCACCGCCAATGTTATCTGCTTGGAGTAGATTGTCCCAGCGGTAAGCCTTCCTATCGGCACTGCCAAACTCGGCTGTCCAGCAGGGTTCTTGTAGAGGGCGTAAACTTCTGCGGCGGTAAGGGCTTTGTTATAGATGCGGACTTCGTCTATCTTACCGTCATATTCTGCCCAGCCATCTCCCCGAACACCAACCCATAAGTGATTATAATCATCGTCAAAAAGAATATTTCTTGATAATGTTCCAGACCTTTTTAATTCTCCGTTTTCATAAAATCTAAAATTTAGGTTTCCTTCTACTACATAAACATAATGTTTCCAAGTTCCAGGAGTTACATCTGTATAAGTATCTAATTCTGGGAAACCTGTTCCATCTCCATATCCTAACGTAATATCATTTGAACTATAAGTAAAAATCATCCATCCTTTTTTATCATCTATATTACTATCATAAGAAGTATCCAGAAAAACTCTTGATGTTCCATCTTCGTCTGGACAAGCCCAAAAAGAAATCGTTATTGGAGTATAATCTGAAGTAAAACTATTTTGGAAATTATCCACCTGAACATAATCATCTACTCCGTCAAAATCCAGACAGCTTCCAGCCACTCCGTCCACCCAGTCGTCGTCCGTCATATTGTGTAAAGTGCCATCGTTCCCGTTGCCGCTTCCGTCGTAGGCTTTATCGCCCTTGCCCTCGTCAAAGCTCCAGTAGCCGACAAGGTTCTCGTCGCTCGGGAGGTTGGCTTCTATTTCCGTATAGAGCCCGGTCGAGATTTCATTGGCTGTGATCGTATTCGCCGCAATCTTATCCGCGGTCACGGCGTTCGCCGCAATCTTATCCGCGGTCACGGCGTTCGCCGCAATCTTATCCGCGGTTACAGCGTTCGCCGCAATCTCGTTCGCTGTAATTGTTCCTGCCGCTATTTCTGCCGCAGTGATTGTGTTAGCGGCAATTTTTGCCGCGGTAACTGCATTTGCGGCAAGTTTATCGGTTGTTACCGCACCACTATAAATTTTATTTTCCGTTATTGCTCCAGCCGCTATCACATCCCCTTGTATTGCATCAACTTGAATCTTGGCATTACTTACCGCTTCTTCAGCAATCTTTAGTTCTGTAACACACTCATCTAACAATTTAGCAGTGGTAACCGCTCCATCGGCAATCTCATTAGTGCCGATTATCATAGCAATATAATTTTCCAATGCACTTACTCTTTTCTCAAGAGAAGAAGATTCTCTTGTTCTTTTTTCTCTTTTTTGGTTTAATAATTCTACACTCATAGTTTTTTCTCAGTTATTATTTGAACTTCAACTTTTTCCCTGTCAGAGACTCCAACCGCAACAACTCTTCTGAATTCATCAATATCAAGTAATCCGTTTTTAGCAATCACTCTAACATTATCTCCTATATTCCAGCCGTCAAATAAATCTGTTTTAACTGAAAAAGTATAAAGTTTAGTAGGATTTTTATATCTTTTAATGAAATCTTTAAGAGTTGAAAGAAGTTCAGTAGTATTATTTATATCTTTTCTAACACTAACATCATACATTGCTCCATAATCTGACTTGCTTGTCGCATCTGAGTATTCTGTTCCGGTTTGGTTTTCCCAAAAACCGGACCCTACTCCAAAGACATGATTAGCAATATCAGAGGCAATCTCGGCCCAGTCAATCTGAAGCATATTAGATCCAAGAATAAAAACAACATCTGATTTGTCTGTATTTTTATTTTTCCAAAAATTAAATACTCTTGAGGGTGTAATTTCAAATAAAGGCACATCATCTCCCTCATTGGCCATAAAGTATAATTCTTCTATAAAACCCAATACTGTTCTAAAATTAGCCATTACAGACACTGTAGATGGTGTTGTGGGTGCTTCTATTGTTCCAATAGTGATATTGCATTTATTAGGCCCCAGTAGACTGTTTGTTTCCCCTATAGCATTGGTTAAAATTGTATTGATAATTGTATTGATTGGGGTAGCACTCCAAGAATTATTATTTCTTGCTGAATTAGAATTATAATAATCTTTATAATTTCCGTTAGTGTTGGACTTTTTTACAAAATAATATTCTAATAAATAAAGAAAGCTATCACAAGTAACAGTAATAGTGTCTTCCGTTCCCTGATAATCTGAAACTATTCCTGCCCAGATTAAATTTGCTCCGTCATAAACTTCAATAATATTTTTATTTTTGCCGATAATATTTTCATTAGCTAAATCAGATTTAAGGGGCAATGTAAAAACCAGCTGGCCGGGTTCTGATTCATAAAAAGTAAATTCTTTATCAAATGCTTCGGTTAATACTCCTTTTATGTTTCCTGAAAAATCTTTTGAAATATATTGATACATTTTATTATCTTTATAAATTAAAAATTTTAATAACATCTTCCTTACTTCGGGCCACAAAACCAAAGCAATATTTCTGCTTATTTACCACATCTAAAAATTCTTTTTGATGTTTTGTTAATTTTCCTTCCTCTGTTTTAACTTCACAAGCAAAGAATTTTCCTTGATAAAATCCTAAAATATCAGATGAACCTACTTTACCAAATCTTATAATTCTATTTTGAATTACCATTACTCCATTATTATTCCGCCAATGATAAATGTTGTGTTTTTTTAATAATCTTATAATAGAATCTTGAATACTTTTTTCGTCACGCATTATACAATCCCTTTCTTAATTTATTTTCAATCTTTTTCCAGATTTTATTTTTCTCGCTTCTGGTGGGCATTTGGGATATGCCTCGCCATAAAATCCGCAGCATTTCTATAATTTCTTCTTTTGTAAAATTTATTTTCTTCATTTTAAAAGAGAGGGGAGAGAGAAAAATGAAAAACTCTCTCACAATTTTTTTTAATTTTCTTCAAAAGTTAGTTGCTTTATCAGCTTCTCTTTTAGTTCCATATAACGCTCGTATTCATCCATTTCTCTCTCTGATTTCCTCAAGTATCTTGCCAAGCTGCCAAAGTTCGGTCGTAATGTTCTGAAAGTGCACATTTGCTCTCTGCAATAGTTTCGTCAATTCTTCGTCCCGTGTCGGTAGTTCCGATTTCATTTTTACCATCCTCTTTCCTGTCTTCTCTTAATCATTTCGCTCTGCCTTATCATCGCCAATCTCGTTTCTATCTGTATTTTCCTCTGCTTTAAAAGCTCTATCTGGGCTTCTATTTCGCCCAGCTCCTTCCTTAATACTCTTTCTTCATTCCTCATTTTCTTTTTTCTCCAACTCTTCGGCTTTCCAAAATTTCCCGTTCCAGTATCCTACATATCCTTCCTTTCTTAGAAATTCTACACCTTCCAGTATTGTTTTCATTTTTTTTATTCACCTCCTTAGATTTTATTCAAAATAAAAGAAATTATCAAAGTTAATACTATCACCAAGATAGAAATTTTACCAGTTAAGTTGTTCTTAAAACCTTCCAATTTTTGAATACGTTCGCAGTGGTTATGAACATTTCCATTTAACCTGTCTAATCTCTGATTAACTCCTTCAAATCCTTTTTTTGTTTCTCCTTGAAGTTGTCCTATTTTTTCGGATAATTCAATTAACATTTTGTAGATGTCTTTATTGTTTTCCATTTTATTTATTTCTAATAATCTAAACTTGAGGGACGACTATGCGTCGCCTCAAGCTATTAAGGAGGAAGAGGATAGAAAGGGAAAAAACTATCCCCAAGTTTAAATTATTAGTTATAGGCTTTGTAATACTTGATAGTAAATTTTGTAATGTTGGTTAGATTGATAGTATTATTTCCCGGCGCAAGCTCCCAAAATTCACTACCCGGAGTAAAGAGTGATATTTTATTAGTTGATCCCTGTTTAATAGTCCCTTTTTCTGTATCAATAGTTAAAGTGCCAGTAAAACTTCCGGTAAGCTCAATATATTTTCCGGTAGTAGTATTGGTAATTTTCCCCGGACTTGTAAAGTTAGCCGCGGCTATTTCAATAATTGGGTAAGTAAAATCATCTCCATTAACTATTACAGAACCGTTAGTTTTATCACTTTCAGTTGTTTGTGTCTGTGAATATTTTTTAGGATCACGGCCAACTAAAATAATTTCAAATTTCCTTCTTAATTTTTCTGTTTCGTCTTCATCTATCTTTGCTACCGTATAAGGTTTTAAATACATCATCAGCTTGCGTGATACATCTGAGGGATGTTCTTCGGTCCATTTAAGGGGCAAATATCCTTTGCCATCACTGGATAAATGTTCCGCATACCGGGGATTAAACATTTTCCTTAATACCGCTTCTTTACTATTAAGCGTTTCAACATCCGGGGCAATTATATTTCCAAATATTTGGACTATTCTTATATCACGATAGCTGCCAAAGTCTTCAGCGCCTTCTTTTTTCTCAAAACTTTCCAATCCTCCTCTCATTTTTACGCTATCTATTAAAATACGGTTCACTTTATACAAGTTACGGTGAACTGTTTTGTCATTTAAAGTAATTGTATTTGAACCCGTCCCATAGACGAGAGTTGTTTCTAACATTTTTTTAATGTGTTACTACTGGAGCAGAAATTAAAGTAAATTTAGCTAATAGTTTTTCATAATCCAACTTATAAATTGACAGAAGTTTCATTAAAGCATCCACTACCGCCTTATCTCCTTCATTGCTGGATTGCATGGCAATCTTAAATAATTCCGATTCAATAACTTTAATAACCACTCCTTTAGCTATTAAATCATCATATTTAGCTGGCAAATATTCTTCTCCTAAAACTCTTTTAATCCCAATTACTTTAATGGTTTTTGTGCCTGCTAAAAATCTTAAATGTAGAGTATATCCTCCAGTGTCGTTTTTAACTAACTTCCACAGCGTGGGCGCAATCTGATGCCAGTATTCACTGCCATCTTCTTTGACATAGCATTCTGAGATTTCAAACACATCATCATTTAAATCATAATTATAAAGAGTTGAACTTCCGTCTATATCGTCTTTAACATAAGATTCTCCGAGTGTCTCCCTTAATGTTGTTATCTCTACATCTCTGAATGTTTTAAGATCGTCTAACGAATAATTGGCATTATTTGGGTCTTTAAGCAATGTAGAAATATACTTTAACAAAAATGAAGTATTTCCTTTCATTGAAGGCGCATCTGCTAATGCTGTTTCTTCATCGGATGTTGAATTATAATAAGTGGCCCGATAATAATAAGCGGACTCGCCTGCAGTATCAAGATAAAAAGTAGACCTTACATCTGAAGTCATATCAATATCAATTGTAGCCAATAAACTATAGTTGGCTGTTTCATCAGTGCTAGTGCTACGATAAATTTTTATCTTATTATAAGAATCTGTCCCGTCTTTCGGGTTTGCAATTTCAAGTTTTATAACCATAATTATTCTTAAGCTCCTCTTTTAACTTTTTTAACTTTAATTGGATAACAAACCGTTTTTCCGCCTTGTGGGCCGGCTTTTTTAGTGATGGCGCATCTCAATGTTTTACCATTTCTTTTGATAACTCGCCATCTCTTTGCTCCGCCTCTTGCTTTAATTTTTCTTTCTGCTGATTTTGGCATAATTTTAAATTTAATAATTATCTAATAATTTTTTTAACTCTTCTTTAAGAGCATAATATTTTTGCTCAAAATTATTTATTGGCTCTATCTTGTTTTTACATTCTGTATGGGTAATCCGATGGACAATCTGATGCAACGCTTCAGCATATAATTCTGGACCTTTTGCCGCATCAGCATAACTGTCTACAAATCCGTTTTCACTTAAAATAGCTGGAATAGGTTTAGTGTCTCTAATTATCCCAAGCCGGTTATGCCTTGTCCAAGTATCTGGTTTTGCTCCCCTGTTAGGCGAATTAGTTATCTCACTTAAAAGATTACTATAAACTTCTGCTACTCCCCGAGAAAAAGCATCTCCGGCATAATAATAAACTTCTGTTCCTTCGCCTCCACCTGCGTTGCAATGGACAGAAATCAAAATATCATTCTTTGTAGAATGTTTGTTAATCCATTCTATTTTTTTTATTAAGTTTTCATTGCCGTTCATTCCTCCTAGTCCATCAGGAACAACAAGAACATTAAAGCCGCACTTCTTTAATTGTTTTTCAGCTAAAGCAACTATCTGTCTTACTTTAGTTACTTCGTCAAAAATTGCTCTTGCTCCGGGAAATGCTGGATCGTGTCCCGGGTCTAAAATTACTTTTGCCATAATAAAATATTATTACTAATTATTAAAGCTGATAGCTCCTCAAGACTTTTATAATTAGTTAATAATTTAATATTGATTTAATTTTTGCTTTGAGTTGGTCAGAAGATTTAATTCTTCCTCTAACTTGGTTGGAAGATTTAATTTTTGCTCTAAGTTGGTTGGAAGATTTAATTTTTGCTATTGCCGCCGCTATCTTTTGTTTCCATATATTATCTGCTCCTATACCTGAATCTAATATCTCAACTAAAGTGGCAAAGGTTAGAACTTCGCTTCCGCTTCCGCTGTCATTAACTTGCTTACTATATGTTTCTTCTATATTAACGCTATCCGCTCCGCTTCCAGCATCAGACAAAGCTAACTGAATAAGAACACTTAATGCTTCTTGTCCTGCTCCTGTTTCGCTTAACGCTATCTGAACTAATATTTCTAATGCTTCTGTCGCTGAACCGCTGTCACTAATGGCAATTTGTTTTAAAATCTCAATAGCTTCGCTTCCATTTCCTGAATCAATTAAAGCAATTTGTCCTATAACGGTTATTGCATCCGTTCCGCTGGATGTATCCGTTAAAGCTATCTGATTTAAAATAGCCAAAATCTCACTTCCGATTCCACTATCTTGAATTAACATCTCAATTAAAATATTTAGCGCTTCGCTTCCTGAACCACTATCTTGAATAAATTTTCCTTCGCCTGATACGGCAATCTCATCCGTTCCACTGCCAGTTTCTGTAATAGCTAATTTGGCCAAAACTGTTAAAGCTTCACTGCTTACTGATCCGCTATCTGCTATTGCTATTTGCTTTAATATTTCCAGCGCCTCTGTTCCGCTTCCGCTGTCATTTTGTAAAATTTGTGAAAGAATATTTATAATTTCCGTTCCTATGCCGCTATCTACTACTGCCAGCCTGACTAATACCATTGCGGCTTCTGTTCCTGTTCCACTGTCAACCATTGCTATCTTGGCCAAAATACTTAATGCATCTGTTCCTGTTCCTGTATCTGAAACCTGCTTACTATCGCCTTGAACTTGTTTATCTACTGCATCTGTTCCTGTGCCTGTTTCTTGTAAAGCAATTTGGGATAAAATGTTTATTATTTCGCTACCTGCGCCGCTATCAGTGATGGCAATTTTATATAAAATATTTAGCACTTCGCTTCCTGAACCAGTGTCGGTTACACTTAATCTATTTATTAAAGAAATAATATCTGCACCTTGTCCTGTTTCTAAAAGTGATTTTAATTGGGTAATTGAAATTGTATCTGCTCCACTTCCTGTATCTGTTAAATTCATACTGGCAAGAATCGTAGCGATGTCCGCGCCAGCTCCGCTGTCTGTGATTGATGTTTGACATTTGATTGAAACCGCATCTGATCCTGAACCAGTGTCTGAAACATTTTTTTCGGTTGCCCCCCCTGCAACATACTCGTCAGCTCCGATGTCCCAGCTACTATCCCGCGTATCGCCGTCTATGTCGTCAGAAAATAAGCCAGAACCTGGGTCGTTCGTCCCAGCGTTATACAGAACCGAATTCGTATTCTTGATATGGAAATCCCCGTTGGCGTAATCCACAAAGGCGTCGTTCCAGTCATCGCTCTCGTTTGCTCCTGGACTTATGTCAACGGCATTAGTGCCGTCGCCGTCATCGGATGCGTTGTGGTCACAGGTAGAAAACGTGCCCTTAAAATCATCAACATTGTTAAAAACTACATTGTTAATCGCAGTTAGTGTCCCTGCATAGCGGTATATGCCATTATAACAATCCGAAATTGTGTTATTGTAGATATAAAGAGTAGCATCAGCTTCCCAATCACATATGCCAACTCTGGTGCTGTTCCCTTTAAATCCATAAATGATATTATTCCAAATTTTCCCTACAGTTCCAGACGCAGAGTTCCAAAAATTTATGCCTGTAACGTAGTTTCCGCCACTTACAACACCTCTGATGATGTTGTTTGAAATCCTGATTTCCGAAGTTCCGCCTGGTCTCATCCAGACGGCATACTGCTCAGTGCTCGTTGTTAATTTTATCTGCAATCCGTCTATCCTTACATAGTTCTCATAATTAGTTATGCAGTCAACATTATTAGTCTCCAGCCTGTATTTGTTCGTATTCCATTTCCCGTCGTGCCTCGCCTCAGGAGTGGTATAAATCTTGATATAATGGTTGGCATCGGTCGTCCATCCGTCTATTACGACAGCGGAAGTGTCGGCATTTATCCAAGTTCCGTCTATCTTGGCAACGGCACTCGGAGAATCGCCCGTGTCCGAAATCTGAAAATAATTACTGCTGTCAACTCTCCACTGGTCGCCCGACTGAAAGGAGAAAGAAGTATTTGAAATATCCTTTACAAGAATCTGCGAGCCGGTGGCGTGTAGGCAAATCGCAGTCACTCCTTGGCTTGAGCCTCCCCTATACAGCGTAACAGAATCTCCGTCCGATATCGCTCCAGTTTTCGAGCCGCCGAAAACCTTCGTCGCGGCGGAAACCAAATCGCATTCAATCGCATCTTCCCAGGAAGACAACGAGGAATAATCTCCGCCAGACTCCTTAATTGTGCAGACAAACTCTGTCATAGATTGGTTCTTATTAGTAACTCAGCTATTGTTAAAAAACCGACACCTGAAAGTGTCGGCTGGAGACCCGAGAATGACAACGGTTGCCTGAAATCACCCTCGGGAATCCAGCCGAGACCCCCAAGAATCGGCAACCGTTTTTGGATTATTTATTTCTTTTCGCTCTGAATTTTGACGCACAGCCTGTTGATCCCAGAACAGTCCACTTCGCGATCGTTATTATCCTTATCCTACTCCTTTCTCTTTCACTTTTGAACGCCTTCTTAATCATTTTTTTCTCTGCTTCACGCTGTAAGGGTTGTCTTCCGACATCTCAGTGTCCCTGATTGCAATACAGATGTTCTTGCCTTCATTTAACGCCGTTCTGATCAATACCTCATATCCCTTGTGAAACGGAGACCATATTATTTTGTCAATCTTTTCAGAATGTCGTAGCACCACAGGTCTCTAATGTTGCCTTCCTGCCAGTTGATACAGGTCGACTTGTCCCTGAAATCGGCGATGGACAACTTATCTTTCGTCATAGTGCCAGAGTGCCTGATGTCAATGTTCGGTTGCTTGGATTGCCATGTTTCATAGAGACTCCTGTCCCGGCCACCAGGTTCATAAC